>Ga0213833_1000399_pt1 | contig 46903 bp, 29 predicted proteins | sample SWATP21_FD_160575 | JGI IMG/M metagenome (GOLD analysis project Ga0213833, IMG submission 160575) | Coastal seawater microbial communities from Marineland, Florida, United States - SWA TP2 #1 | ecosystem: Environmental > Aquatic > Marine > Coastal | place: USA: Florida | collected 2016-08-14 | reverse complement strand
CTCGACCTCGTCGGCGTCGTCCGCCGCGACCTCGACCTCGACCTCGTCGGCGTCGTCCGCCGCGACCTCGACCTCGACCTCGTCGGCGTCATCCGCCGCGACCTCGACCTCGACCTCGTCGGCGTCATCCGCCGCGACCTCATCGTCGGCCGACAGCTCGAGAGCCCCGCTGGCGTCGAGATCCAGCTCCACGAGCTCCTCCTCGACCTGCTCCACGGCTTCGATCTCGACGGGCTCGGCCTCGACCTCCATGGGCTCGGCCTCGACCTCCATGGGCTCGGCCTCGACCTCGACGATCTCTTCCTCGGCCTCGACCTCCATGGGCTCGGCCTCGACCTCCATGGGCTCGGCCTCGACCTCCATGGGTTCGGCCTCGACCTCGACGGGCTCGGCCTCGACCTCCATGGGCTCGGCCTCGACCTCCATGGGCTCGGCCTCGACCTCGACGGGCTCGGCCTCGACCTCCATGGACTCGGCCTCGACCTCCATGGGCTCGGCCTCGACCTCCTCGAGCGCCTCGACCTCGCCGGCATACTCCTCGAGCGCCACGACCTCGCCGGCGTACTCCTCGACGTCGTCAGCGGCGTCCACTGCGGCGAGCAGCTCGTCGGCGTCGTCCGCCTCGAGCTCCCCGAGGTCGTCGTCCTCCGCCATCCCTTCGACCTCGACCTCGCCGTCCCCCACCTCGACGACTTCGTCGTCCACGGTCGGGTTGGCGCCGGTCGCGCCCGCGACCTCCACGATGCCGGCGGCGAACGCGAACTGGTCCGCGCTCACGTCGACGGTGCGGACCTCGTCGATGTTCTTGAGGAGATCCTCGCGCGCCTGCTCGAGCTGCTCCTCGACCTCGTCCTCCCGCCGCGCCGCCTCGAGCTCGCCGAGCCGCTCGTCGAGCCGCTCCTCGAACACCCGCAGGGAGTCCGTGAGCTGGGTCCGCACGTAGTCGAGGATCCGGTTCTCCTGCTCGGAGATCTGCCCGCCGATCCGGCCGTCGATCTGCGCCTGGATCGTGCTGTCGGGCGCGACCCCGATGCGCTGGAGCGCCTCGGTGAGCGCGATCTCCACCCGGTGGGCGACGATCGCGTCGATCTCCTCACGCGTGATGCCCCCGTCGCCGGACGTGACCACCGGGCTCGGCCGGCTCGGCGCGGGCGCTCGGACCACGATCCCGGTGGGTCCGGTCTCGAAGGACATGCCCATCGCCCGGATCCGTGACCGCTGCGCGAAGCTCAGGAACGGCGCTGCCGAGTCCGTCGCCTGCTCCACGGCCGTGCTGGTCAGCGAAGCGATCGACGCGCACGCCGCGAGCACCCGCTCGGAGGCGGCCGCGTCCCGTTCAGCGTCCTTGCTTGCCTTGGCCTTCTTCGCCATCGGCGATCAGCCCTCGCCGCCGGCGCCCAGCTCGGCCTTGAGCGCCGAGCTCATGCCCAGCAGCTTCTCCTTGAGGGCGCGCATCTCGGCCACGCCGGCCTCGAGCTTCTCCACCTCGGACTGGAGGCCCTTGGTCTTCTTGTCCAGCTCGGCCTTCTCCTTGGTCAGGGCACCGATCTTGTCGGTTCCCTCCTCGATGGCCTTGCGGGCGTCCGCGATCTCCCACTCGAGTCGCTGGACCTCCTTCTCCTGGGCGTACTTCTCGTTCTGCTTCTTCTCGCGCTCCTCGGAGACCGTCTCGACCTGCTTCGACAGCGCGGCGAGGTCCTTGTCCAGCGACTCGCACTCGGACTTGAAGCGGGCGTGCTGCGAGGTGTTGCGCTGGATCTCCAGCTCGGTGTTGGCGATCTTCTGGGTGAAGCGCTGGGTCTCGCTCAGCGTGCGCGTCAGGAACTCCATCTTCGCTTCGAGGAGGCTCGACAGCTCCTCGTTGATCTGGGTCAGACGCTCGTCGGTGTTCGCGGTCTCGGCCATGCGGATGGGTCCTCGGTGGGAAGCCATGAAGCCGACGCAGGGGTTGTCGGCGGGAAGTCCTTTGGGGAGGATGCCGATGAGGCGCACTCCGCGCCCTACGACGTCGCCATTGTTGCCGAGGGGTCGAAACGAGGTCAATGTCACGCACCCTGTTCTCCCTTCTGTTCTCGGCCCTTGCGATCCTCGGGGTGGGGTCCGCGAGCGGCGCCCCTCCAGCCTCCGGCGCGGCGTCCTCACCGGAGGCGCTCGTCGGCGAAGGTCAGGCGCTGCTCGCCAGCGGCGACGCGGCCGGGGCGCGCGCGCGCTTCGTGGACGCGGTCGAGGGTCTGCGCGGGGCAGGCAAGCCGGAGCTGCTCGTGGGGGCGCTCGCCGGCCTGGGGATGATCGACGCGGAGGCGGGAGAGCCTCGGGCCGCGCTGGACTGGTGGCTCCAGGCGCTCCCTCCGTCGGACCTCCTCGCGCGCGCGCCCGGGTCCTCAAACCCTCAGCTCGGCGTGTTCGTCAGGACGCAGGTCTCGGCGCTGCTCCTGGAGACGGGAGACGCGGCCGGCTCGGAGCAGATGGGGTGGGACGCGGTGACCGAGGCGGTCTCCCTGGAGCGCCTCGCGCTGACGTCGGTCGGGATCCACGCCGTGCTCCGCGTCGCCGCGCCGGGCGGGCCAGCCGCCATCCGGGAGCGGACGGTCGAGCTCGACGAGCTCCTCGCAGGCTTCGACGGCTACCGCCTCCACTCCTTGCCCCGGCCGCTGCCTCTGGCGTTCATGGTCGAGGGTGTGGCGCGGGAGTACGCGGAGGCGGGTGACTACGACGCCGCGGAGGAGGCGTTCGCGACGGCCACCGCCACGTACCAGGCGCTCGATGCGCCGGATCTGGCGGCCCGGGCCACCGTGGATCTGGCGCGGGCTTCGATGGAGCGTGGGCGCCTGCGCCTCGCGCGGGATTTGCTGGCGACGGCTGACGACTCCCTGGCGCGCGACGCGGTGGGCGCGGAGCTCGCGCTGCGCGAAGGGCGGCCGGACGAGGCGGCGCGCCGGTTCCTGGCCTTGCGCGATCGGGCGAAGAGCCCGGAGCAGGCGGCGGTGTTCCTCGGGCGGGCGGCGCGGCTCGTGGGGTTGGACGACGCCAGCGCAGCGGCCCCGCTGCATGCCGAAGCCGCGAAGACCCTGCGGGCGGCGGGGCGCGCGGCGGACGCGCTCGTCGAGGACATCCATCGGGCCTTCCAGCTGGGGCGGGCCGGCGCCGACGCGGCCCAGGGGGAGCTCCTGGGCCGCATCGCGGACGCCCTGGGCGGGGACGAGCCGCCCTTGTTGCCGGGAGAGGTGGAGGCCCGGCTCGCGGTGACCCGGGCGGACCGGTACGCCCGCAGCGGCGAGACGGCCCTGGCGCGTGAGGCGCTGGCAGCGGCGGGCTCGGCGTTGTTCAAGCGGGGGGACACGGACGGGGTGGCGGCGGTCGCGGCGCGCTACGTGGACCTCGCCCTCATCGACGACGATCTGCCGGCGGCGGATGCCGCACTCCGCAACGTCGGCGACGTGGAGGAGAGCCTTGGGCTGCGGGTCGACGGCTGGCGGCGGCTTGCGGCCGAGGGGCGCCTGCGGACAGCCAAGGGGGAGCCGAACGCGAGCCTCAGCTACGCCGAGGCGGGCCAGCGGGTGGCGGTGTACGGGCGTCGCGCCGAGCCCCTGCGCGAGGCGCCCCTCTTCGGCACGCCGGGCTCGGAGATCTTCGGGCCCTGGATGGCGTTGGAGTTCGAGGCGGGGCGCCTCGAGGACGGCTGGGCTGCGCTGCGCCAGTGGCGGACCTGGCGCCGGCCGCAGGCCGACGTGGACCCGCAGATCGCGGCGGTCCAGGAGGCGCTGCGGGAGATCTCCACGCGGGCGACCACGGAGGACCCGCGGGTGCTTCGAGAGCCCCTGCTCGCGGAGCTCGGCCGCCTGGGAGAGCGGGTGCGGATGCCGCTGAACTGCGACATGTCCACCATCCGCAACTCCCTCGGGGGAGCGACCGGCATGGCCGACGGCGTGGTGTGGGCCGGGGAGCGCTGGACCCTCGTGCTCGACGGTCGGGTGTTCGAACTCCACCGGACCGCCGTGGACGCCGTCCCCGGGAAGCGCCACCCGCTGACGGAGCGGCAGACGGGGTACCGCGCGGTGCTGCGCGTCGGGGACGGGTGGTACGGCGGCAAGGCGCCGCAGCGGTACGTGGTCGATCCCTGCGAGTGGGGCGGGTGGACGGTGCCGAGCGGGCGCGTCCTCCGATACGAGGAGCTGCCGCAGCCGGAGGTGGGTGTCGTAGCGCGTGCGCTCGCGGACGAAGACCCGGAGCCGCCTGGGCTCGGGGGCGCCATCGTGGTGAGCGGGGTGGCCCTCGGAGACCGGCAGATCGAGGCGCTCCAGCGGCGGGGGGCCGGAGGGCTCGTGGTCGGCGCGGGGCTCGACGTCGCGAAGCTGGAGGCTGCGCTCGCCAAGGGCCTCGACAAGGCGATGTCCGCGGCATTGCCCCGCAAGGGGACGGCGCGGATCTGGGCGTCCCCGAACCGGTAGGCGCGACGGGCCGGATGCGGCGCGGGAGCGCCCCTCAGATCTGGCGGCGGTCCTCGATCGCGCGCGTGATGGTGCTGGAGTCCGTGTACTCGAGCTCCGCGCCGACGCTCACGCCCCGGGCGATGCGCGAGACCTTGAGGCCGACGGGGCCCAGCAGCCGCGCGAGGTACATGGCCGTCGTGTCTCCTTCGACGGTGGGGTTCGTCGCGAGGATGACCTCCTGCACCACGCCGTCCTCCAGACGAGCGAGGAGCTCGCGAACCCGCAGCTCGGACGGGCCGACGCCATCGAGCGGCGAGAGGGCCCCGCCGAGGATGTGGAAGCGCCCGTCGTAGCCGCCACTGCGCACGATGGCTTCGAGGTCCTGGCTGCGTTCCACGACGCACACGATCGTGTCGTCCCGCTTCGGGTCGGTGCAGAGGCGACATGGGTCCGCGGTGCCCACGTTGCCGCACAGGGAGCAGGGCAGCAGGTCGGTGCGGGCCGTGGTCAGCGCGTCCGCCAGCGCTCCCGAGAGCTCCGCGTCCCGCACGAGGTGCTGAGCGAGGCGGACAGCGGTCTTGCCGCCGATGCCGGGCAGCCGCGACAGGTGGTGGACGAGCCGGGCGACCGGGTCTTCGCCAGGGTCGCGGGCCACGCCTACTTCGACCCCATCCCGCCGAACATGTTGGTGATCGAGTCGAGGTCGAAGCCGCCGGTGACCTTGCCCATCTCCTGCTCGACGGCGCCCTGGGCGCGCCGGAGCGCGTCGTTCACTGCGGCGACGATGAGGTCCTCGAGCATCTCGATGTCCCGCTTGTCCACGGCGACGGGGTCGATCTTGATCGACTTGAGCTTGGCGTGACCGTTCGCAGTGGCCTTGACGAGCCCGCCTCCCGACGACCCCTCGACGGTGACGTCGGCCATCTGGGCCTCCATCTCCTTCATGCGGCCCTTCATCGACTCGGCCTGCTCCATGATCTGGCCGAACATGCCGCCGAGATCGAACGGGGGAGCGCCACCGGGGTTGTTCTCATCGGACATCGGTCACCTCCTCGATCGGGGGAACGCGCGGCTCCCCGATGATGCGGGCGCCGGGGAACACCTCCTGGGTGGCCCCGATCGCCGGGTGGGTCAGCGCCTCGGCCCGCAGCTTGCTGGTCCGGGCGGCCTTGATGCGGTCGATCTCCTCGGCCAGCGAGCGGCCCGAGGAGCCGTCCTCGTCCATCAGGGTCTCGAGCGTGACGCCGGCGCCGAAGCTGTCCACCAGGGCGGCCTGGACCGCGTCGTCCTCGAGCTCCGCGCCCACCTTGCTCAGGGTGACGGAGGAGTAGAAGCCGATGCGGATGGTCGTCCCGTCGACGCCGAGGAAGCCGGACCGAGCGAGGAGACCGCGGGCGACGCCGAGGTTCTCGTCGTCGGCGAGGGAGTGGACGAACTGGCGCCAGCGGGGGCCGTCGCAGAGGTCCGAGCCGGGCGGGTCGTCGCGGGATGGATCCACCGCGACCTGGCGCCGACTCGTCTCCGGGCGGCGGTTGAGATCGGCGAGGAGGTTGCTCGGCGTGTGGGGCGCGGGGCGGGGCGCCGCCGCGGCTCCGTTGGACGGGGGCCGCACGGGCTCGCTGGACGGCGAGGGGGCCGCGGGGGCAGGGGCGCTCGCCCCGTCGCGCTGATACGAGAGGATGTTCGAGACCATCGAGCCCGTCGAGCGGGGCGCTGGCCTCGCCGCCGGCGGGGGCTTGGCCGCGGGCGCCGGCCTGGCGGCGGGCGTCGAAGCTGGCCTGGCGGCGGGCGCCGGGGCCGGCCTGGCGGCGGGCGCCGGGGTCGGCCTGGCGGCGGGCGGCTCGGGGGCTCGGGGTGGCGCCGGGGCAGGGGACCTGGGCGCTGTCAGGGGCGCGTCGTCCCGGCTGGCCCGGAAGCTGGGCTCGGGGGCGCTCGAGCGGGAGGGCCGTCGCAGCTCGCCCCGGGACGAACCGCCGCCTCCTCCGCCCCCACCGCGGGCGCCGGCCTTCGCCAGCCGCCGCTCCAGGTCATCGAGGCGCTCCAGCAGCCGCTCGATGGGCACGAAGGGCCGCACCGCGGCCATCTTCACGAGGGCCGTCTCCAGCAGGAGCATCGGCTGCTCGGAGCGGGTGATGGCGTCCACCGTCTCCGCGAGGACATCGAACTGCTGGCGCAGCAGCGCGGGGTTCCGGTCGCTGGCCAGGGCGCGGAGGCGGTTGATCTCCTCGTCCGGCAGGTCCATCAGCTTGCTCGCGTCTTCGACGAGGCGGACGACGAGCACGTTGCGGACGGCTTCCAGGAGCTGGCCCGAGAACGCGCGCACGTCGTACCCGTAGAGGCGCACCCGGCCGAGGACCTCCAGCGCCTTCGCGGCGTCCCCGGAGACGGCCCCCTCCAGGGCGTCGTAGAGGATGGACCGGTCGATGAAGCCGAGGATCTCGGCGACCTCCTCCTCGCTGACGGAGCCCTCGGAGAACGACAGGACCTGGTCGAGCAGGGACTGGGCGTCCCGCATGGACCCGCCGCCCTCCCGGGCGATGGTCATGAGCGAGCCCTCGGGGATGGCCACGCCTTCCTGCGTGGCCACGTGGTGGAGGTGCTCGTAGATGGTCCGCACCGGGATCATCTTGAAGTCGAAGCGCTGGCAGCGGCTGATGACGGTGTCGAGCAGCTTCTGGGGGTCGGTGGTCGCGAGGATGAAGCGGACGTGGGGCGGCGGCTCCTCCAGGGTCTTCAGCAGGGCGTTGAACCCCTGCTTCGTGACCATGTGGACCTCATCGATGATGTAGACCTTGTAGCGGCCGCGCTGGGGGGTGTACCGGGCCTTCTCCACGAGATCGCGGATGTCGTCGACGCTGTTGTGGGACGCGGCGTCGATCTCGACGACGTCCGGGTACGAACCCGAGAGCATCTCCGTGCAGGAGCCGCACTCGTTGCAGGGGTTGGGCCCCGGCCCCTTCTCGCAGTTCAGCGCGCGGGCGAGGACGCGGGCGGCGGACGTCTTGCCGACCCCGCGGGCCCCCGTGAAGAGGAAGGCGTGGTGCACGCGCTCCAGCCGGATGGCGTTCTGGAGCGTGCGGGTGACGTGCCGCTGGCCGACGATGTCCTCGAAGACCTGGGGCCGCCACTTGCGGGCGATGGCGAGATGCGACATGGGCCGCGGAGGATAGTGCAGGGAGCGGGGTTCGGGGCGACGGAGAGGGCGGGACCGTGGGAAAGATCAGGGCCGACGTCGGCGCCCCCAAACGAGGCCGAGGAGCAGCGCGAGACCGCCAGCGCCGAGGGGGTGTGACGCTCCGACGCTGCAGGACGTCACCGGCGGCATGCGCACCTCGAAGGGTTCGCTCCACCCGCTGAATCCGCCGCTGGGGTCGATGGTGCCGACGACGACGTGGGCGATCTCTCCTCGTTCGAGGTCCGCGTAGAGGCGGAGGGTGCTCTCTCCGGCCGCGCTGAAGCCCCCTGCTTCGGTGACCGCTGCGTCGTCGAGATCGTCGCCCTCCTCGACGACTGCTGCGACGTGTCGGCCCCGAAAGTCGAAGTCGAGGGTCACTCCTGGGGGAGGTGTCTGATCGCAGCGGAGCGCCGGGTGGGTCTCGCCTCTGGGGACCACCTCGGGGGGGGGGGGGGGGATGGGACGAGGTGGCGACTGGCCGTTCCCGGTCCGAAAGGCGGCGACTGCGGCCCCGTTGCGCCACGCCATGGTGTAGTCGTGCAGGGGGAGGAGCGGCTCGGCCGGGGAGAGAAGGACGAGGCGCTCGTCGAAGGGGTTGGGAGACGAGCTGGCGAGGGTCTCGACCTCGACGGGGTGGGCGGCGCTCCTGAGCTCGAACCGGGGCTCCGGATGGCTCCCGACCGCGACCGCGAGCTCCGGCATCAGACCTAGTCGATCGCCCGCGTTCAGCAACTCAGCCCAGGGGGTCGGCTCGGGAGGGTCGTCGCACTCGATGGGAGTGGATGCGTGCGCGAGGCCCGGGGTCGTCAGGAGCAGGAACGATGTGAAGGCGGCAGCGAAGCGCATGTCCCCGAGCTGCTGCACCCCATGTGCCACCCCACCGGGCGGCACCGACTCATCTCTCCGGAACGACGATGCCCCCCGTGTGCACGAGAGAGGGCCGAACTACCCGCTTACCCTGGGTCATGGCTACCGTTGCTCCGTTCCCGGCCTGGCGGGGTTCACCACTACCAGCCAAGAGGGGCCCGGCCCTCACTCGTGCCCGCGAGGGGCACCTTCGTATTTGATGGCGGTGAGCCAGGGATTCGAACCCCGGGTGACTTGCGCCACACTTGATTTCGAATCAAGCGCCTTCGACCACTCGGCCAGCTCACCGGCGACTCATCTGAGATGAAAGAGCACCCCTGCTGCGCAGGGTGGGGGAATGTACATCAGCGCGACCTGCGCGCAAGGCCCTCGTGTGAATCGCCGGGCGTACAGTGGTGACGTCATGAGCGTCGCGCCGCCCCCTCGCCCCCGGGTCGAGTACCTCTCGCCGGAGTCCCCCGAGGACCTCGTGGGCCGCTTCGCGGTCGCCCTCTCCTCCTCCGGCTGCCCGGTGGAGGGCTCGGCCACCCAGCGCCACGTGAGCCTCCGGGTCCCCTCCTCGGACCGGCACTTCTGGTCGCCGTTCCTGAGCCTCGAGGTGTGGGAGGAGGGCGACGGAGCCATCGCCCGCGGGCGCTTCGGCCCCCACCCCAACATCTGGACCTTCTTCGTCTTCACCCACGCCGCGATCTTCGTCGTGGGGCTCTTCGTGTCGTCCTACGGGGTCGCCCAGTGGATGATGGGAGCCACCCCGTGGGCTCTGCTCGCGTTGCCGGCCATGGCGGCGCTGCACGCCTTCGTCTTCGGCGCCGAGTACATCGGCAAGGGTCTCGGCAGCGAGCAGATGCTCGTCATCCACGACTTCGCGCGCGGGGTCGTCGCGCAGGCGACTCCTGGTCCCTCCGCGGATCCACCCGGGGACTGACCCCTACTCGGTCGGCGGACGAACCGTCGACTCGGCCCAGAGCGCGCCCCGCAGGTCCCCCACGGCGTAGCCGGTGGCCGCGTCATCGGGGTAGCTGGTGGCGAGGAGCTCCTTCAGCTCCGGCGCCAGGGTGTCGTCGGGGCCGTGGCAGAGGAGGCACGCGCCCCCGACCGGCAGGGGGCGGATGACCCGGGCGACCTGCGATCCGTCCTCGAGCGTCTCGATCCGGTTCACGTCGAGGACCCCCTTGGCGGGTCGCTCGCCCTGCTCCTCGAGCCACGCAGTCACCCAGTCCGGGCCCGCGTTCTTCGGGTTGCGCAGGCGCAGAGAGGAGCGCCCGACCTTCACCCCCGTGTCCTTCGTCACGCCGCTCGTCAGCTTCGCCGCGTCGGTGGAGCAGAAGGCGGCGGCGCCGACGGGACCCTGCTCGCGCATCGCGCCCAGCAGGTTCTCCTTTAGGGTCGCTCCCAGGCGCTTCGCAGCCGCCTGGGTGGCCAGCAAGGAGGACGTCGCCTCCTTCGTCTGCGCGGCGTCCTTTGCCATCTCCTCGGCCGTGGCCTTCGCCTGGGCCTCCGCCGTCGCCATGGCGTCCGCCTTGCCCTTGGCCGTCACGGTGGGGTCGGCGTACCTGGGACTCGGAGTCTCGGTGCTTGCCTCTGCGGGCGGCGCCTCTGGGGTGGGCGTCTCGTCGGACGCGTCGGGGAACAGAAAGCAGCCGCAGAGCAGCGTGAGGGACAGGAGAGCAAGGAGCCGCATGGCCGAAGGGTACTCCTACCCGCCCGCGCGGGCCGCCTCGGCGTCGAGCCGGAAGATGCCGCAGTGGGTCCCGGTGACCGCAGTCCCGTCCCGCGGGTCGATGGCGACGTCCCGCGCCATCCCGCAGACCCGGAACGCGGTGCGCGCGTGGGGAGGGTCTGCGTCGACGGCCCAGACCACGCCGGACAGGGGCGCCGTCACCCAGAAGCGGCGTCGGTCCTTGTCGTAGCGGACCATGCGGAGCCCAAAGGACAGGGGGACGACGGTGTGCACGTCGAGGTGGGTGGGCTCGAGGCCCAGCAACACGCCGTGCATGTGCTGGGGTACCCAGAGGTCCCCTCCGGGTCCCTGCTCGATGCTGAAGTTCACCGGCCCGACGATCCGGTCCGCGAGCCGGACCCCGGACTCCACCTCGAGCAGGTGGACGTCGGGCTTCCCCCAGCAGGACACCATCGCCATCCGCGACCCGCCCGCGAGGGGCACTACCCCGTCGACGCCCCGCCTCACCTCGAGCCTGCGCACCACGCTCCCGTCGGTCGGTCGGTAGAGCAGCACGCTCCGCTGATACTCGCACCCGAGGAGGACATCCCCCGGCAGCCCGCCGAGCCCCCGGGCGTCATCGTCGGAGAGGTTCCTCCAGGCTGCGGTGAGGCAGCGAGGGACTGCCAGGTAGTCGCCGGGCTCTCGGCCGGCGCCCACCACCGTGAAGCCGCTGTCGTCTCCGTCCCGACGGAGGTTGATCCAGAGGGAGCCGTCAGGCGCCTCGTAGATCTGTTCGACGCCGGTCTCGGTGTCCCATCGGTGCGGGTCGGGGGGGCCGGGGGTCCAGAGCCGCTCCTCCCCGTCCGGGTCGATGCGACCGATGGTCCACGTGGACCGGACCGTGTACCAGACGTCGCCGCTCGTCCGGTCCACCCCGATCCCGAAGACGTTGTCGGTGTCGCTGAGGTGGGTCACCCCCGCCTGGTCCAGGGGGCGCGTCCACATCGCCGCCGTGAGGGCCTGCATCGTGCCGAATGCGGCGAGGGCGACGCCCGGGAGCACGGCTCTGAGGAGGGCTCTCGAGTCGATCAGCGCGCGGACCACCTCGCTGCGCGACACCCCGACTGGTCCGACGGCGCTGCCGAGAGCCCGGGCGAGCAGGAGCACCGCGAGGGAGCCGAGGACTTCGGTCACCCCGGTACCGGCCTGGCCTCCGTGGGTGAACGCCAGGAGCGCGATCGCCGCTCCGCTGATCAACGTGCGGCGGGGAGGGGGAGGGGCGAGGCCGCTCCGGCGGTCCGCGACGAGCCAGGCGGTGACTCCGAGGCCGACCCAGACCAGCCCCGAGAGCCAGGGCGAGCGGCCCGGGCCCGAGAGCCACAGTCCGCCCGGTGAGAACAGGGGGCTGGTCGGCAGCGAGCCCAGGCGGTCGATGGCGACGCACCATGTCGGGATCAGCACGGCGAGCGTCGCTGCCGTCCCCCGCCACCAGGCTCCGTCGGGGCGTCGGCGCGCCGAGGAGAAGCACCACAGCAGAAGGAGGCCTGCCATCACCCGCCGCGGGGCCACGGAGACCGCGGTCACCAGGATCCAGGGGATGAAGGCGAGCGCGAGCCATGAGAGGCACCACTCGACGACTGCGAGGGGGCGGGAGGCCACGGACCAGCGTCGTCCCGAGCCTCTCGATGCGACCACGGCGAGGCCGAAGCAGAGGGAGGCCACCAGGGCGGCCAGTGGCGCCTCGAGGAGGCCGAGGGGCTCGTCGCCGAATGACAGCCACGCCGGGAGGGCGCCGAGGGGGCTCTCATCGAGGAGGCTGGTGAGCTTGACTGCGCTGAGGAAGAGGTCGTGCGCCTTCGCCATCAGGCCGGCGGACCACTCCGTCCACCTCCGAGCGCCCGTCGATGCGGCGACCAGGGAGAGCATGGCCAGGAGGGCGACCTCGAGCCCCGGCGACCAAAGGGAGGATCCGTCTCTGCTCGCCCCCGACACGGCGGAAGCCTACCTGGGCCTCTCCAGGATTCCTCGGGCGGCCGTGTACGCCGACTCCATCGCGCCCTGGACGGTGGAGGTGGCCTCCGTCGCCAGCGTCTCCCCGGCGAACCAGAGGCGGTCGTCGACGGGCTCCCGGATCGTGGCGACGAGGTCCTCGAGGCCGTCGTCGGGGCCCCAGGTATAGGCGCCCCGCGTCCACTCCTTGCCGGTCCAGTTCTGGACGACGCCCTGGACGAACCCGGCGCTCGCGGCGCCGTCGAACAGATCGTCCAGGTCGGCGAGGACCGCGGCGAGGATGGCGTCGTCGTCCAGGTCCGTCAGCTCCGTCGCCGGATGCTCCACCCAGAACAGGGCGAGCACGTTCCGGTCCGAGTCCTTGCCGAACGCCGCGTCGTAGTAGAGGCGGTTCTGCCCGACCCCGTCCCGGCTCACGAGGTCGGGGTAGAAGCGCTCCTCGAACTCCATGAACACCTTGAGCCCCGGGGCGACGTCGATGGTGTCGATGGCGGCCAGCTTCGCTTCGGAGAGCGGCGGCGTGAACGCGATGACCTCGGCCTGGAGCACCGCGGTGGGGACGGTCACGAGGACGCGGTCCGCGGTGAGGGTCTCCCCGCCGGCAACGACGGTGACGCCTGCGGGATCCGAGGTGTCGATGGAGGTCACCGGGAGACCGAGCCGGATGCGGTCGCGGATCGGCTCCGCCACGAACTGGTCCAGGAACTCGAACCAGCCGCTGCGCCGGAACTTGTACTCGCCGTAGTAGTTGCCGACGGCATTGAGCTGGAGGAGGGCGCCGTCGTAGACGTACAGCGTCTCGGGGCTGTAGGGGACGACCTCCACAGAGGCGGAGAGCGACGGGTCGTCGAGGAGCTGGCCCAGGAGCTCGGGCTCGTCGTGGATCCACTCGGCGCCGAGATCGATGGGGAAGTCCGCGAACCCCGAGAGCCCCTTCGTGCGCCCCCCGATGCGGTCGCGGGCCTCGACGATGGTGAAGTCGATGCCGAACCGGTGGAGCAGGTAGCCAGCGGCCAGCCCGGCAGCGCCGGCTCCGACGATGAGGACGCTGCCGTCGAACTGGGGGGTGATCCCGTCGAACCAGCCGGGATCCTCGGGCGCGCACCCGAGCAGCTGTGCCGCCGGGATCGCGAGGCCGAGCTGGCCGCACAGCCGCAGGAAGTCTCGCCGGTTCACTTCGATCCCAGCGCGAAGCGGACGCCGAGCCCCACGCTGAAGAACAGCGCGTCGTCGGCAGGCGTCCCGGTGGCGGTGGAGCCCAGCGAGCCGCGCAGGTACCACCCCACGGTGTCGCTCGGCATGTGGGTCAAGGTCAGCGAGCCGTAGACGAGGCCCAGGTGGCGAGGCTCGAACTGCACGGTCTTCGCCCCCGTCGCGAGGTCGACGCCCACCCGGTCGACGGCGGCGGTGGGGAGGTAGCCGGCTCCGATGGCGAGGGTGCCGCGCACGGGGCGGTCGGGGTTGACGGAGAAGCCCACCTCGCCCGCCAGCAGGCCCCGCACGAAGTGGTCGGGCCGGCCGAACGCTCCGACGCGTCCGCTGACGACGAGCGCCACCGCCTCCTCCCACTCCTGGACGAGGACTTCGGCGGCGACGGCCCCTCCGGGCTGGATGCCGTAGGGGAGCATCAACCCCGCGAGGATGGCGGCAGAGACAGGCACGGAGTCAGTGTAGGGAATCGCCTTGACACCCCGGGCACGCGGTGCAGACTCTCCCGGTCGCCTCAGGGCGACGACGTACGGTGGCTCGTCCCCGAAGGGGCGAGCCAGGGAAGCCGGTGAGAATCCGGCGCGGCCCCCGCCACTGTGAAGGGTTGGGGCGACGCACTCGCCACTGGGGCAGTCCAGCCCTGGGAAGGCGCGTCGCCCGCGGAGTTCCTCCGCACCCCTGAGCCAGGAGACCGACCGTGTGTCCGAAGGACTCGCCATGCGCGGAGGGCGCGAGGCGGTTTTGCGGGCCGCTGCGCCGTCGAACCGCCTGACATTCGAGTGTTCGTTGTGGCTCCTCGTGGCCGGGGTGCTCGTGGTGTGCGCGCCGCCGGCGCTGGCCGCGGAGTCGGCGTCGGACGAGGGGTCGGCGTCGGACGAGGGGTCTGAGTCGGACGAGGGGTCTGAGTCGGACGAGGAGTCTGAGTCGGACGAGGGGTCTGAGTCGGACGACGAGTCCCCCGACGCGGAGGGGGACGCGCCCCCCGAGGTGAGCGACGCAGTCGACGTGGTGGACGAGCGGCTCCCCGAGACCGGCGAGGAGCTCACCCACCGCAGCGCGGCCTCCGCCACGATCATCGACCTCGACGACGAGGCTCTGCCGCCGACCGCGACCGTCGCCGACATCCTCGACCAGGTCTCCGGCGTCGACGTGCGCCGGTTCGGTGGCCCCGGCGATCCCGCCTTCGTCCGCGTGCGGGGCAGCTCGGCCCAGCAGGTCGAGGTCTACGTGGACGGCGTCCCCCTCAACGCCCACGGCGGCTCGGCGGTCGACCTGAGCGAGCTCGATCTGGACGCGTACGACCGCGTGGAGATCCATCGCGGCCTGGCGCCTCCCGATCTGGCGGCCTCCCCCATCGGCGGCGTCGTCCACCTGCGGACGCGCCCGGGCGTCTCGGTCCCCCCGCGGGTCCGGGCCACGTACGGCTCCTGGCAGACGCGGTCCGTGTTCCTCGAGGGCGGGCGCGCCGAGGTGCTTCCCGGCGGCGCGTCCGCCGATGTGCGCGTGTCGGTGGGCTACGACGGCAGCAAGGGGAACTTCGAGCACTTCACCCACAACGGCACGCTCTACAACCTGCGTGACGATCGAATGCGCGAGCGGGTCAACAACCACTACGACCAGCTCGACACCACCGTCGCCGCCGGGCTCGTGGCCGGTCCGCTGCGGCTGCGGCTACGGAACCGGCTCCTGTGGCGTGACGCGGGCGTGCCCGGCAACACGAACGCCCGCACCTTCCACACGCGGTTCGGGGTCGTCGACGACCTCGTCGCCGGGCGCGCCGAGCTGGAGCTCCACCCCAAGGCGCAGCTCCTCGGCGACCTCTCCTGGCGGCTCCGGCTCGAGCGGCACGAGGACCGCTTCGGCGAGGTGGGCGTCGGGATCCAGGACACGCGTGACCGCTACCACCAGCCGACCGCGGGGCTCACGGCAGTGCTCCGCCCGACGTCGTGGCTGCGGGTCCTGCCGTCCGCGCGCCTCGCCGTCGATTCCTACACCCCGATCTCGCTCCTCGGAGACAAGGACGAGGACGGTGCCCGGCTTCGGCTGGCCTCGACCTTCAAGCTCGCTGCGGACGTGTCGCTCTGGGAGGGGCGGATCACCCTGCAGCCGACGGGGTCCCTGCACGTCCTGGACAACCGGGCCCTGGGAACCATCCCGTACACCACGACCACCCACGCCGCCGAGGTGGTGCAGGTCGCGGGCTCGCCGGGCCTCGCCGTCGCGTTCCGCCCCTGGGACTGGTTGACGGTGCGCGCCTCGGCGGTGGCGTTCGCGTTCCGGCCCCCGACCTTCACGGAGCTGTTCGGAGACCGAGGGGCGGTCGCCGGTCGACCCGGCCTCCTGCCCGAGCGCGCCAACACGGTGGACGGCGGGGTCCGGCTGCGCTCCCCCCACCACGATCTGGCGGCGGCGTCCTTCGAACTCGGCGGGTTCCTGGTGAACACGGAGGACACCATCGTCTGGGGGGTGAACTCCCAGGGGGTCGCGACGCCCGGCAACCTCGGCCGCACCTCGGTGTCGGGAATCGAGACCGCCGGGCGCGTGGACCTGTTCGGCCACCTGCGCCTCTCCGGCTCCGCGACGTACACCGCGTCGAAGGTGGTAGAGGGGCGCAACGGCACCGTCGGCAACCGGCTCCCCAACGTGCCGCTGTGGCAGGTGCATGCCTCGGTCGAGGCGCGCTGGGAGCCCTGGGTGCGGGTGGCCTGGCGCTTCGACTACACCTCGGGCTCGTTCGACTCGGTCTCGAACTTCTTCGAGCAGGCTCCCCGCCCACTCCACAGCGTGACGGCCCGCGTCCAGCCGGGGCCGCGGCTCCCCTGGGTCGCCATCGACGTCACGAACCTCGCCAATCGCATCGTCGCGGTCCAGTACCGCGATCCACTCAACCCCGAAGAGGACGACCGCACCGTCGTGGCCGTCCAGGACTTTCGGGGCAACCCCCTCCCCGGCCGGGCGGTCTTCGTCTCGGTCGGTTGGACCCATCACGAACCGTCCCGCGGCGCGCGCGCGTCCGCGGACGAGGAGAACCCGACATGAAGCGACTCCCCCTGCACGTCCTGCTGGCCCTGCTGGGCCTCGGCCTCGCCGGCTGCCCCACCGCCGATGACGACGACGACAGCGCGGCCGACGACGACGACAGCGCCGGCGACGACGACGACTCCGTGGGCGACGATGACGATGACGACGACTGGTACGCGGTCGTGACCCACGCTGCGTTCGGCGGTGACGCGACCGTCGCCACCATCGAAGGCGGGGACCGGACCGTGGACGACGACCTGCTCGGCCTGGCCGGCAGCGACTGGGTCCTCGCCGTCGCCGACGGCGACCCGTGGGTCATCGGTCGCTTCTTCATCGACACCGTGCGCCGGTACGAGGGCCTCGACTTCTCCGCGCCGTCGCTGGAGTTCTCCACCGGTGCGGGGACGAACCCTCAGGACCTCGCGGTCTGCGGCGGGCGCCTGTTCGTGACCCGGTACGACCTGAACGACACCCAGGACGCGGGTGGGGACGTCGGGATCTTCGACCTCGCCACCGGCGGCCCCCTCGGCGCCGTCGATCTGAGCGCGTACAACCCCCACGCGGACGGGACCCCCGAGCCGGCGGCCATCGTCGCGGTGGGTGACACCGTCTACACCGTCCTCCAGAAGTTCGACCGGGACAACGGCTGGGCCGCGGATCCGGCGGGGACGCTGCTCGCGATCGACTGCGCGACAGGCACCGTCACCGACGACTGGGCCGTGGGCAGCAACCCGCGCCTGAGCCCGGTCCAGGGGGAGCCCACGAAGCTCCAGATCCGGCACGCCGCGGGCGTCTCGATGTTCGACACGGTGTCGGAGCAGCTCGACGAGGTGGTGGTGACCAGCGACCTCGGCGCGAACTACGAGACGCTCGCCCTGGCCGTGTCCGGCGACCACGCCATCCTCGTGGCCGAGGTGGACTTCGCCGACAACGAGGTCTGGTGCCTCGATCTCGTCGCCGGGACCGACACCCTGCTGACCACCGTCCCTCACCGGAACTACGGCGCCTTCGCCGCCCCCGACGGCACGGTCTGGTCGCTGTGGCGTGACCACTGGGCGACGGACATGGCGGTCGAGGACGGCGGGGTGACGGTCTACGACCCCGTGTCGTGCACCGAGGTGACGTCCACCTGGATGTCCTTCGCGAGCGACCCGTCGGCGCTGACGTTCTACGAGGCGACCGAGTAGCGATGCCTCGCGGAGCGCGCAGCCTGGCCCCCATCGCGGCCGCCGTCCTGGCGGTCGGGGGGTCGGGCTGCGCCTCCGTCGCGCCGGCGTGCGATGCGCTCTGTCCGGCGGCTCGCCCCGCCTTCGAGGGCTGCATGGAGGAGTGGGGGCTCAGCTACGGCGAGGCCGTCGGGTACGCGGACGGCGACGACTACGACAACTGGTGCACGACCTGGGTGATGGAGCAGCGGGTGCTGGTCCAGGAGGCCGGGGATCCGGCGGCGAAGGGCGAGGGCCTGGACGAGCGCTGCCTGGCCAGCATCGAGACCCTGGAGGCGGGGGACTGCCTGTCGTACTGGGGGCTCTGGGACTGAGTTCGGAGCGCGAGTGAGGTTCCGGGAACCGACGGCGCACGCCGGGGTCCCAACCACGAACCCCACGCCTTGGAGTCCCTCATGGGCCGCATCCTCATCGCCTTGTTCTCCCTCTCTCTCGTCGTCCCCGCGAGCGCGTCCGCGTGCGCGATGTTGGTGGTGGAGCGTCCGAAGCCCGTCCCCGCGGTCGTCGAGGATGCGCCGGCCATGGTGAAGGTGGATGACGCCGACGCGGACGCGGAGGCTGATGGCGCCGACGCGGAGGTCGCGGACTCCCAGGTCGCGGACGCGGACATCGACGCCGACGCCGAGGTCGTGGAGGCCGAGGAGTCCGGGGACGTCGACGGGCCCACGGTCGCCGCGAACGGAAGCCGCCTCGAGGCCGCCATGGCCGAGCTGGACGCGCTGGCCGAGTAGCGCCGGCGCCTGGATGGGGCTGCCCGCCTCTATCCTCATCGCATGCTGAGACCCTCGAGCCTGGCGGTGCTCTGCGCCGCGGCGGTCGTCCTCGTGGCTGGGTCACCCCCAGCGGTCGCGGACGGTGAGGCCGGAGACAGCGACGCGACGGCGCTCTCCGCGGCCTGGTCCACCGGAGACTGCGCCCGCTGCCACGAGGTCCCGGACCAGCCGGACGAGCCGCGCGTCCGCTCCTGCCACACCTGCCACACCTGGATCCGCGCCGTCTCGTCCAAGCCGGAGGCGCGCGCGCGGGCCATCGAGCTGTTCCCCCACTGGGAGCGCTACGAGAAGAACGTGCGCAGCTACCTGGAGGTGCCGTCGCTGGCGGCGGCGATGGCGCGCCTCGAGCCGGGCTGGGTGGAGGGCTACCTCGCCGACCCCCACGACCTACGCCCGCGCCTGCCGGAGACGATGCCCCGGTTCGCCCTGGACGACGGGACGCGTCGCCGGCTCGTGGACGCGTTCGCGGCGGCGCTCGTGGACGTGCCGGAGACGCCGGCGCCGGCCGTCGCGAACCTGGCGCGCGGCGAAGCGCTGTTCACGTCGAAGGGCTGCGTTGCCTGTCACGGCTTCGGCGCGCGGCACCCGGTAGCTCCGCTGCCGATGGCGCCGGACCTGGCCCACACCCGCGACCGCATGCACCCGGACCGGGTGGCGGCCTGGATCGCGGACCCCGGCGCCGTCTCGCCCGCGGCGACGATGCCCCCTCAGCAGCTCGCTCTCGACGAGGTCCTCGCCCTGCGGGACTACGTGATGCTGGCGGACCCGCAGTGGACGTCGGCGGCGGCGATGACGGGTCTCCCGCAGGCGACGAAGGAGCCGGTCACCTGGGCCCAGGTGGAGGAGCGGGTCTTCGGGCGCATCTGCGTCCACTGCCACATGAAGCCGGAGCTGAACGAGGGGCGGGCGGGGCCGGGCAACGCGGGCGGGTTCGGCTGGGCGGCGACGGGGATCGAGCTACAGACCCGCGAGGGCGTGATGGCGGTGGCGGACCGGATCCCGGATGCGCTGCTCCGGCGGCGCCACGAGGCCGCGCGGGATGCGGTGGAGCCGGGCCAGCAGCCGGCGACGGTGGAGCGACCGGAGCGTCCCGGCATGCCGCTCGGGTTGCCGCCCCTGAGCGACGAGGACACGGCGCTCGTGCTGGGGTGGATCGAGCAGGGCATGCCCTGAGCGGCGGACGCGCGCCCCCGCGAGGTGCCAGACGGGGCGGGGAGCCCTATCGTCCTGCCGGCCGACCGCAGTCGACGCCGGAGTCTCCATGGCACGCATCTACCTGTCCCCGCCCCACGTTGGACCCCGCGAGCGCGAGCTGCTGCTCGACGCCTTCGACTCCAACTGGATCGCGCCGCTCGGGCCGCACGTGAACGCCTTCGAGGAGGAGTTCGCGGCGTACGTGGGGGTGCCGCACGCGTGCGCGCTGTCCTCGGGGACGGCGGCGCTCCACCTCGCGATGCTGTGCCTCGGCATCGGCGACGGCGACGAGGTCCTCACGGCGACGATGACGTTCGCGGCCACAGCGAACGCGGTCGTGTATTGCGGGGCGCGCCCGGTGTTCGTGGACAGCGCGCCGGACAGCTGGGTCCTGGACCCGCAGCTCGTCGAGGAGGAGCTCGCGCGGCGCGCGAAGGCGGGGACGCTGCCGAAGGCGGTCCTGACGGTGGACCTGTACGGCCAGTGCTGCGACTACGAGGCGCTGACGGCGATCTGCGACCGGTACGGCGTGCCGCTGCTCGAGGACGCGGCGGAGGCGCTGGGGTCGCGGATGCAGGGGCGGTCGGCAGGTGCGTTCGGGCGCGCGGCGGCGTTTTCGTTCAACGGCAACAAGATCATCACGACGTCGGGGGGCGGGATGCTGGCGTCCGAGGATGGGGATCTCGTGGCTCGGGCGCGCTACCTGGCGACCCAGGCGCGCCAGCCGGTGCTGCACTACGAGCACGAGGACGTGGGGTTCAACTACCGCTTGTCGAACCTGCTCGCAGCGCTGGGGCGTGGGCAGCTGGAGGGACTGGATGCGAAGATCGTCCGTCGCCGGGAGCTGCGGGCGCAGTACAGCGAGGCGCTCGCCCCGCTGGGTCTGTCGGTGCTCGAGGACGCGCCGGGCTGCCGCGGCAATTCCTGGCTGACCTGCGCCCTGGCCCCGAACGGCGAGGTCCGCGACCGCATCATCGCGGCCCTGGCGGCCGAGGACATCGAGAGCCGCCCTCTGTGGAAGCCGATGCATCAGCAGCCGATCTACGCCGACCACGACTACGTCGGTCGCGGCGTCTCCGACGATCTGTTCGCGCGGGGCATCTGCCTGCCGAGCGGCTCGAACCTCTCGGACGAGGATCAGGCGCGGGTGATCGAGGGGGTCCGCGGGGCGGTGTAGGGCCCCTTCAGGGACACACCTCGTTCCCCGTTCCCGGGCTCCCCGCGTCGCCGGCGCTGCCGCTCCAAGACACCGAGGACGAGCACCAGTTCGTGGCATACCAGTAGGTGCTCATTGAGGGGGCGGCGGGGCCGGTCAGCCCCATGGACGCGCCGGGGGTCACCGGCCAGCCGGCCAGCGTGTAGTACTCGAAGTAGAAGCGCTCCGTCGCCGTCCAGTCGTCGATGTAGATCTCGTCGTCGACGTTGTCGAGGGTGAAGCCCGAGTACTCGTAGTCCACGTTGACGCCCCCGTTGGTGGCGGGGTTGCCGTCGCGGCCGAAGACCAGGTAGCCCTGCGCGGGGATGACGAGCGAGCCGACGATGGTGAAGCTCTCGCCGCCCCCGTCGTAGACCGTCCAGTCCTCCAGATCGACGGGCACCGTCAGCGTGTTGTAGAGCTCGAACCACTCGCCGTGGGCGTCCGAGACCGCCTGCGGATCCACCATCACCTCGCTCACCACGAGGAAGAAGTAGGGCAGCTCCTCGTCGGCGGTGGCGGCGTAGCAGTCCGGGTCGGCGGCGTCGATCAGCCCGTCGCCGTTGTTGTCGACCCCGTCGTTGCAGTCGTCCGCGCCGAGCCCCGACTCCACGTAGGGGGCGGCGTTGCAGTCCGGATCGGCGCTGTCGGTCCACCCGTCGCCGTCGTTGTCGATCCCGTCGGCGCAGCCCAGGGACTCGGAGATCGTGCCGCCGTCGGAGCAGTCGACGTCGTCGCTGTCCGTGTCCCCGTCACCGTCGTTGTCGATGCCGTCGTTGCAGGGCCCGGTGCCGAGCCCGAGCTCGTCGCCGCTGGACGCACAGTCGGGGTCGTCGAGGTCGGTCCACCCGTCGCCGTCGTTGTCCACGCCGTCCGCGCAGGGCCCGTCTTCGCTGTCCCCGGTGGGGGAGGCGCAGTCGGGGTCGAGGCCGTCGACGAGCCCGTCGCCGTCGTTGTCGATCTCGTCCCCGCACTCGTCGGGTCCCGCCATCGACTCGTCGTTGTCACCCGCGGTCGCGCAGCCGGGGTCGGCCAGGTCGACCCATCCGTCGCCGTCGTTGTCCACGCCGTCCGCGCACGCCGTGAGGGACCCACCTGAGGCGCAGTTGGTGGTGCCGGGGGTCGCGTCACACGGGCTGGCCACCCAGTTGGCGGCGACGTCGCCCACCGCGAGATCCACCTTCTCCACCGAGGTGCCGTTGCCCGGGTTGAAGGGCGAGGAGAAGGAGGAGATGACGGTGACGCCGTCGGCGTCGAACAGGGTGATGGCGTCGTTCGTGGCGAGCCCCGACCCGAGGGCTGCGTCGTCGACGGTGACGAGCGTGACTCCCGCGGGGATTGCGTACTGGCCGGCGTACCCGCTGTCGAGGATGAGCGCGAAGTCGCCGGCCCCGAGGACGGTGGTCCCGCCGCTGTACGCCACGATCTCGTCCGTCGCGTCGCCGTCGTCGACGACGAGCCCCGCCAGGTTCACCGGCCCTGTCCCGGCGTTGTAGAGCTCGATGTACTCCCCCGTCGCCTCGCTCAGGGGGTTCGCCATGACCTCGTTGATGCTCAGTCCTGCCGGGCCGCCCGCGCCAGGGCTCCAGGAGACGCAGTTCACGTATCCGGGGCTCGCCCCGGACCCGCAGGTGCTGGGGAGCCAGTTCGACGCGACGTCCCCGCCGAGAGGGGCGACCTTCTCGGCCGAGGTGCCGTTGCCCGGGTTGAAGGGGGCCCACCAGGTGTCGATCACCGATGCGCCGTCGCTCTCGAGGAGGGAGATGGGATCGGTGACGCTCAGGCCGTTCCCCAGGTGGTTGTCGCCGGTGGTGACGGTCACGACCCCGGCGGGCAACGCGTACGCGCCGTCGTACCCGGCGTCGATGACGAGCCCGATGTCCCCCGCGGCGAGGACCGTGGGGCCTCCGTCGTAGGGCACGAGGGGCTCGGTCGTGTCGCCGTCGGAGATCCAGAGCCCCGCGAGGTCGACCGGGTCCGCCCCCGTGTTGATCAGCTCCACGACCTCGCCGGTCTGTTCGTTCAGCGGGTTGTTGATGACCTCGTTGAGGACGAGGCCGGCGCCGATGCCGCCTGCGACGCACGCGAGGCGCCCCGCGGAGTGGCCCTCGGGGCAGGTGCTGGCCGCCCAGTTGCTCGCGATGTCCCCGGTGGCGACGTCCACCTTCTCGATGGAGATGCCGTTGCCCGGGTCGGTGGGGAAGGTCCAGCTGTCGATGACGGTGGTGCCGTCGGTGTCGTAGAGAGTGACGGGGTCGCTCCCGTTGGCGAGGCCGTTGCCCAGCGTCGCGTCCGGCGTGGTGAGCATGTGGACGCCGTTGGGCACGAGGTACTGGCCCGCGTAGTTCGGGTCGACCACGAGGGCGCGCGCGCCCGGCGCCAGCACGGTGTCGCCGCCGTCCCATCCGATCAGCCCGTCGGTGGAGTCTCCGTCGCTCAGCACGAGGCCGGCGAGGTTCACCGCCGCGGACCCGCTGTTCCACAGCTCGACGAACTCCCCGTTCTGCTCGTTGAGCGCGTTCGCCATGACCTCGGTCAGGACGAGGACGCTGGGGTCGTTCGGGGCGATGGCGCCGGCGGCGCAGTTCAGCGCGCCGGGGCTGGAGCCGGACGGGCAGGGCGAGGCGACCCAGTTCGAGGGCACGTTCCCGGCCGTCACGTCCACGCGCTCGGCGGAGGTGCCGTTGCCCGGGTCGAAGGGGATGGTCCACTCGTCGATGACGACGGAGCCCTCCCGCAGCTGGATGGGGTCGTTCGTGCTCAGGCCGTTGCCAAGCGACGGGGTCCCGTAGGTGACGAGGGTCGCGCCCGGCAGCGTGTAGTTCTGGGCGTACTGGGGATCGAGGACCACGGCGTAGCCCCCGGCGGGGACGGCGGTCGAGCCGCCCTGGTACGCCTGGATCACCTCGTCGCCGTCGCCGTCGCTGAGGATGAGGCCCGCCAGGTCGACCGGGGCCCCGCCGACGTTGGCGATCTCCACGAACTCGCCCGTCGACTCGACGAGCGGGTTCGCCATCACCTCGTTGATCACGAGGGTCAGCGACGACGCGCTCCACTCGTCCGCCCCGATGTCCCAGCCCGCCCCGAAGGGCCGCGGGAGGCCGTCCCAGTCACTGGTGGGGGCCGCGACGGGGCTGCCGGCGTCGATGAGGGGAGAGCCGGGCAGGAGGCGCAGATCGTCGACGTTCAGGTCGGCGAAGAGGGGGTCGACGCTCAGGTCGGTGGCCGAGGCGGAGGCGTCGCCGGCGTAGTTGGTCGTGTTGCCCCAGACGTCGTTGGCGTCGAGCGTGACGTCGCAGGCGTCGCACTGGATGCCCCACTGGTTCGAGGTGAAGATGTTGTTCCGCACGATCGAGCTGCCGGCCCCCAACGACAGGCCCGCGTCCCGGTTCCCCTGGCTGCCCCCGAAGCCGTTGGCGAAGAAGGTGTTGTTGATCGCGGTGATCGAGGCGCCGTCGAGGCCGTAGACGCCGGAGTACCGCTGGTAGTTGACGTAGTTGCTCGTCAGGGTCACGGCGCCGCTGGAGACGACCACTGCCGTGCCGTTGGAGCGGAAGGTGTTCCGATCGAGGACTGAGGGGGTGGCGGGCCCTGAGCCCGCATCGAGGCAGACCCCCTCGTTCCAGTTCCGCACGCGGGTCGCCTCGAGGACGACCGAGTCGCCGGTTCCCACGGTCACGCCGCAGGTGGGGCTCCCGAGTCCGGGGCCCTCGACGGTGAGGAACCGGACGGACGCGTCGCCCCCGGAGACGGTGATCTCCCCGTCGATGAAGGTGTCCTCCCAGCCCAGCCCCTGGAGGATCACCCCACCCGGGACGGTCAGGTCCTCGGCCCACGTGCCCGCGCCGAGGGCCACGACGTCGCCCGGCGCCGCCGCCGCGAGAGCCGCGCCGACGGTCGAGTAGTCCCCGGGCACCGCGATGGTGGCCGGAAGCTGGAGCGGCGGGAGAACCGCGGGGAGTCGCCCCTGGGTCGGCGCGCCCGCGTCGCAGGCGACGACGGCGAGCGACAGGACGACGGCGAGGCCGAGGCGGGAGAGGAGTCGAGCAGACAAGGGCGCCTCCAGTGAGGTCCGGGGACCTCGGGGGCGGCCCAGCCTAGAGGCGCTCCAGAAGCGAGGCAACGGCAGCCTCGTGGGCCTCCGGCACGCGTAGGCCGGCGTCGAGCAGCAGGGGGAGGACGGGGGAGCGCATGGCGAGCGTCGTGTAGAGCACCGAGCGGTGACGCCCCGCGCACTCGGCGTTGACGTCGGCGCCGGCGGCGATGAGGCGCTCCGCCGCCTGAGTGCGACGGTAGAAGGCGGCAAGCATCAGCGGGGTGACCCCCGCGGCGCTGCGGGCGTCCACGTCTGCGCCTTGCTCGATGACGGCGACGAGCAGGGCCTCGTCGTCATGGGTGAGGATGCGCTCGAAGACCTCGAAGTCGGCGATCAGGCCCGCTTCGACGAGCCGCATCGCGAGCGCCTTCTGTCCGCACTTCATCGCCTCGATGAAGGTGGCCTTCAGGAAGCCGTCGACGTAGGGGGTCTCGGCCAGCAGGTGGTCGACGAAGGCGTGGTGGTTGATCGCGACCGCAGCCGTGGCCTGCGCGGGACGGGGTGGGCATCCGGCAGCTCGGAGCAGGGCCACGATCTCGAGGCCATGTTCACGGTTGAAGCCGGCCTGGCGCACGCCGTCCCCCGCTCTCGCCTCCAAGGCTGCGTCCGCCCCGGCCTCGAGGAGGCGCGCCATGATCGACGGCGTCGTGGAGCCCGCCACCGCGCTCACGATCGTGTACTCGCCCAGGAGGACGTTCAGGTCCTCGACCTCGGCCAGAGCGCGTTCGAGGTGCTCGGGAGCGTCCTCGTACAGGGCCAGCCAACCGCACAGGGCGACGAGGCGCTGCGGGGGGCTGAGCGCCGAGGTGAAGAGTGCTCGGGCCATGCGGGCCTGCACGGGTGTGGACGCGCGTCCGGTGTGATGGATCGCCCAGTGGTGGTGTCCCGGCGGGGAGATGGCCGGCATGCTTCCCAGCAAGATGTCCGCGCCCGAGTCGAGCAGCCGCCCCACCGCCTGCGCATCGTCCGCCTTGATGGCGGCGAGGAGATCGTCGGATGTGTCCGTGGTCACGCCCGGACAGTAGACCTACGCCCCGAACCGCGCCGACCTGGATCTCAGAGATCAGCAATGAGGGATTCGCACCCGACGGGTTGAGGCGCGCAGCGCGTCAACCCAAGAGGGACACGAATCCCGACCGATGTCCGAAGCGAAGCGGAGGACCGACGCCATTCCTGGAGCGAAGCGGAAGGAATGGCGGAGAGGGAGGGATTCGAACCCTCGGTGACTTGCGCCACACACGATTTCCAGTCGTGCACCTTCGACCACTCGGTCACCTCTCCGACGTATTCCGCGCGTCCTTGCGGCTCTTCCTCAGGTCCCTGAAGAACGTCCGCAGGACGTCGCTGCACGCTTCCTCGAGCACCCCGCCTTCGGCGGTCACCGCGTGGTTGAGGCGCGGGTCCGCGCCGATGCGGTAGAGGCTCTCGGCCGCCCCGGCCTTCATGTCCCAAGCGCCGAAGACCACCCGGCTGACCCGGGCGTTCACCAGCGCTCCCATGCACATGGGGCAGGGCTCGAGGGTGACGTAGAGCGTCGTTCCCTCGCGCCGCCAACCCTCGAAGGCCTCTGCGTTTCGCAGGGCTTCGATCTCGGCGTGGGCCGTGGGGTCGCGGCGCTCGATCCGCCGATTGCGTCCCCGGGCGACGATCCGTCCGCTGCCGTCGACCAGCACGGCCCCGATGGGGACGTCTCCGGTCGCCGCGGCGGCTCGGGCTTCATCGAGCGCGAGCTCCATGAAGCGTCGATCGTCGGGCGTTGCGTGCAACTCGATTCCCAATGAGCGAGCGGGCACAGGCCCGCGAAGCCGCCGGAAGGTAAGGGAGCGCCCCCTCGGGTGTCAATGCCCGACGGCCCCTCTGGGGCGACGGCGCTACGTGACCTTCAACAGCTCGACCTCGAAGATCAGCGTCGCGCCGCCCGGAATCACCGGCGGCGAACCCCGCCGGCCGTAGCCGAGCCGGGCCGGGATCGTCAGCTTCCGCTTCCCCCCGACCCGCATCCCCTCGACGCCCTGCTCCCACCCCGCGATCACCTGGCCCGCCCCGAGCCGGAACGTGAACGGCTGCACCCGGTCGTGGGAGCTGTCGAACTTCGTGCCGTCCACGAGCCAGCCGGTGTAGTGCACCGTCACGGACCGCCCCGGCGTCGCCGTGGCCCCGTCGCCCTCGGTGAGCGTCTCCCACTCGAGCTCGCCGCCGCCTCCGCCGCCGCCGAACAGTCCTCCCAACAGGCTACGGATCCCCATCACGCTCCTCCTCCGCGCCCACCGTGACGTGCGCGCCGCCTTCGGCCGCCTCGACGCGCAGCGCGCCGTCGACCGGGACCTTCATCGCCAGCCTCGCCGGCCCGTCGCCGTCCTGCCGGACCTGCAGCCGCCATCCGCCCTCGATCCCCACCGGCTCCCAGCTCAGCCCGCCCCGCGGCGCGTCCGCGAAGAGCCACGCCTCGCCCTCCAAGGGCGTCGGCACGACTCCGAACCCGCACCGGCAGCCCGTGTCCGTCGCCACGACCGCCCGCTTGCGCTTCCGGTACAGGTCGATCGCGAGGTCCCGTCGCTCCGGGTCCCCGGCGAGCAGCGGCCGCACGAGGGCATCGAATTCCTCGCCCGCTCCCCGTGGCAGCTCCCTCGCGAACGCCGTCACGAGGGCCGTGGGGACGTCGTCCTGCCGCAGACGCTCCAGCACGGGCCCACAGGCCTCCATCCCGCGGCGGCACGGCAGCGCCAGGGCTTCGTACGCCGGCAGGCTCGACGGGCGCGGCTCGCTCCGACTGGCCGCCACGAGCTGCTCGAGCAGCGCGGCGCGCGCTTCCTCGGGATCCGGCGTCGCCACCTCGCTGTCCACAGGAACCGAGAGCCCGCCGCTCGCCGTCTGGGTCGGACCCGACGGCGGCTTCAGGACGCTCGCCAGCACCCCTGCCCCGATCGCCAACCCCACCGCGAGGATGAGCATCCCGGGGCTGCGGCCGCGCCGCGTTCCGCCGAGCTCCTGGACCTCGGTCACTGCAGCTCGATCGTCAGCTCGACGTCCATCGAGCCGAGCCCGGACCCGAAGAGGGACTCACGCAGGCGCTCCCCGAGGCAGCTCAGGAGCTTCTCGTTCTCGAAGGTGTCTTCGACCGGGGTCTGCACGGCGACGCCCTCGCCGTTCGCGTTCACGCCCAGCTCGAGGATCAGCTTCCCCGCGCCCAGCTTCCCCGCGCGGATCTGCCGCTTCCAGCAGGGCTCCAAGCGCTTGATCGACTTGTTCAGGGACGCCTCCATCGAGGCGCCGTCCCGCGGATCCGAGCTCATGCTTTCGAGCACGAGCACGCTCAGGGTCGCCTCGAGGTCGGGCGCGCCTCCGTCGCCACCGACTCCGCCGCCACCGCCTCCCGAGGTGTCGCGAGACCGCTCGTCGCCCCGCAAGGTGATCAGCCCGTCGTCGCGGCGATCATCCCTGTCATCGCGGGCGCCGCGGTCGTCGCGCCCATCGCGCCCCCGGTCGTCGCGCCCGTCGCGTCCCCGGTCGTCGCGCCCCCGGTCGTCGCGGTCGTTCCTTCCCCGCTCCGTCCGACCGGCCCGCTCGTCCCGCTCCTGGTCGTCTCGCTCCGCCCGCGCCGACCCCCGCCCCCGTGGCGCCGCGGGCTCGCGCGCGTACTCGATCCCCGCCGCGCCCTCGACGATGAACACGTGCACCAGCCCGATGTCCGTCCCCGCCGCCAGCGTCCGCCCGTTCATGGACCACGCGAGGCTCGTCACCGCCCCCTCGAGCAGCACCCGCTGCGTCCCCCCGCCGCCCCACAGCTCCACGATGTTCAGTTCGCCCTCGGCGCCCACCACGAGGTACTGCCCCGTCGGCGAGAAGCACACGCCTCCGTCCGACCGCGCCCCGCTCCAGGACTCCTGCACGTTCCCGTCCAGGTCCGTCCGCATGACCCTCGAGCCGCCCTCCGTCGCGACCATCAGCTGGCTCGGGCTGACCCACGACACCGCGTCCGCCCCTGATCCGAGCTCCACCGCCAGTCGACTGCGCCCGCCCGGCAGCTCGAACAGCAGGACCCCGTCCCCCGTGGCTGCTGCGAGCTGCGTCCCGTCCGGGGAGAACGCCAGCGACTTCGCCGTCTCGCCCCCGATGAGGAACCCGAGCGACCGCCCGTCCGCCATGCTCAGCAGCTCGATCCCCGCTTGCTGCCCGCTCAGCACGTCCGCCATCACGGTCACCGCGATCGCGTCCTTCGCCGGCGACCAGGCGATCGTCGCCGCGTCCCGACTCATGGGCGGCAGCTTCCGCGACCGGCCCGTCCCCAGGTCCCAGGACTTCGCGCCCTCGCGCGACGCCCGCGTGAGCGCCACCACCTCGCTGCCGTCCGGCGCGAGCGTCACCCGCTCCACCGCGAACCGCTCCGAGTACCGGTGGTCCCGCAGCTTCGTCACGGTCGTGTGCTGCGGACCCAGGTCCGGCCCGGTGTCCACGTCCTCGCCGACGATGTAGACGTCGTCGGCCTCCGCAGGTCCGACCGCGCTCACCACCAGCCACACGACGCCCGCCAGCACCCAGCTACTTCGCAAGGAACACTCCTCCCAGCACCGCCGCGCCGACGATCAGCCACGCCGGGTGCACCTTGAGCCACAGCAGGCCCAGCGCCGCGAGCACGAGCACCCCGGCCGTCCAGCCCTGCACTGCGGTGGGACCGATCTGGATCACGACCCAGGCCAGCAGCGCCACGACGACCGGACGCACCGCGCTCATCGCCCCCTGCACCCGTGGGTGCTCGCCGTGGCGCATGAGCACCGCCGCAATCCCCAGCATGAGCACCGTCGACGGCAGAAGGATCCCGAGCAGCCCCGCCGCCGCGCCGCTGACGCCGCCCGTCTGGTACCCGATGTACACCGCCATCTTCGTGCTGATGGGGCCCGGCAGCGCGTTCCCCGCCGCAAGCACGTCCACGAACTCCTGGTTCGTCATCCAGCCCCGGTGGTCCACCACCTCCGCCTGCACGAGCGGGATCATCGCCGGCCCCCCGCCGAACCCGACGAGGCCGAGCTTCGCGAAGCTCACCAGCAGCTCGAGGGGGGACGCCACGTCAGGGAGGGCCGATCGCGTCGCGCACCACGTTCTCGAACAGGTCGTGCCCTGCGCTCGTCGCCAGGTGCAGCCCCTGCTCGAAGCCCCAGTACCAGGCGACCGGGTTCGCACCGGTGAAGGAGGGGTTCACCAGCAGGATGGGCGCGCCGGTCGTGTTCGTCCCCACGATGCCGTTCGCCGGCGCCCCGGGCAGCCCGCGGGTCTGGGCGAAGGACTGGGTGTGGACCGTCACGCTGTTCTGGCTGTTGAGCACCGAGTTCGGCGTGGTCCACACCAGGTCGGTCGTGTCGTTCGCGTAGACGACGCCTGCGTTGTACGTGTAGCTGTTCGTCGGCGAGAGCCCCGACACGCCCAGCTCCGAGAACGCGGCCAGCCCTCCGAGCCCCATGCCGAGCAGGACCCGCTGCGGGCCGCCCGCCGTCGCCGTGTTCCACCACATCTGGAGCGGCCACGAGTCGCCGTACCACCCCGCCGCGTCCCCGGTGTCCGCCGTGACCACGATGAGCTCATACCAGTCGACGGCCGTCGACGACGTGAACGCCGCCACGTCCATCATCGGCGCCACGCAGTAGCCCGCGTCGTCGAGCAGGTCCCAGACCTCCTGGCCCGGCGCCGGCGCGGCCCCTCGGATCACCAGCGAGGCCCCGAGGCCGTCGTCCGCGATCCCGTCGCAGTCGTCGTCCAGCTGGTTGCACAGCTCGAGGGCGCCCGGGAACACCGCGGCGTTCGTGTCGTTGCAGTCGTCGGTGCAGGCGACCTTGCCGTCCCCGTCGCCGTCCTGGCCGGGCACCACCGCACCGTCCAGGTCGTCGCAGTCGCCGTCGCACGACGTGACCCCGTCGGCGTCGATGTCGGCCTGGTTCTGGGTGGGGTCGTCGTCGTCGCAGTCGTCGTTCGTCGCGCTGAAGCCCGTGCCCGGGCAGCCGGTCCCGATCGGGTTGTTGCCGAACCCGGCGCCGTCCTCGTCCGCGTCCAGATACAGCGTGGAGAGGACCCCGTCATCGAGGCTGCCGTCGCAGTCGTCGTCGACCCCGTTGCAGACCTCCTTCGCTCCCGGGTACACGCCCGCCAGGTTGTCGGCGCAGTCGTAGGGCGCGGCGTCAGGCAGATAGCCATCGGGGGCCGAGCACGCCATCACGACGAGGTCGGCGTTCTCCGACGGGAAGCCGTCGCCGTCGTTGTCCGGCGCGTAGGGCTGCATCTCCACGCCCTCGTCGACCTCGTCGTCGCAGTCCTGGTCCACGCCGTCGCAGACCTCGGTGGCGCCGGGGTAGACATCGGGATCGTCGTCGTCGCAGTCGCCGTCCTCGACGGTCACGCCGTCTCCGTCCCCGTCCACTCCGGCGGTGGAGTCGTCGTCGTCAGACGTGGCGTCGTCGTCGTCCGCCAGGGCCGAGTCGTCGTCGTCGACGGGCACGAAGGCGAGGCAGCCCGGGAGGGCGAGAGCAGCGATGAGGAAGAGGAGCGAGCGCGCCATGGGCACGCAGGATACCGCTCCGGGGGGAGAGGAGGCGCGGGCGCCGTCGGACGCCGAGCCCGGCTCTACGAGAGGTCCATCTCCTGGTACTGACCCTCGGGCTTCTGCACGAGCATCTGCCACGCGGTGCTCACGGACCGCTTGACCTCGTGCCAGCTGCGCATGCGCGCGATGGACTTCGCGGCGAACTTGGGGCGGTAGTAGAAGCGCACGTAGGCGAGCTGGGTCAGCTCCTGGATCTCCTCCTCGGTCAGGTCGCAGCCGGGCCGGGGGATGTAGGAGTCGTAGTTCTCATCCAGGATGTACCTGCGCCAGTAATCCTCGCCGTACTCCTTCATGTACATGTCGTACAGCTGGGTGCCGGGCATGGGCGTCACCTTGCTGAACTGGGCGTACGTGAGGTCCAGGTCGAGGGCGTAGCGGATCGTCTGGCGGATGGTGTTCGGGGTGTCCCCCGGGTTGCCCACCATGAAGTAGCCGAACACGTCGATGCCGGCCTCGCGCGTCTGGCGGACGGTCTTGTTCGCCTCTTCCAGATCCGCGGCCTTGAGCAGCGTGCGGAGCACCTCGCGGTTGCCCGACTCCAGCCCGTAGTAGATGCGGACGCAGCCCGCGCGGGCCATCCACTGGAGCATCTCCTCGCTGATGCAGTCGACGCGGGTGCGCGCCGCCCACACGACCTTCAGGTCGCGGCGGAGGATCTCCTTGCAGATCTCGATGACGCGCTGCTTCTGGATGGTGAACGCCGAGTCGAAGAAGTCGAACTCGATGACCCCATGCTCCTTGTTCGCGATCTCGATCTCGTCGACCACGTCCTTCGGGGTGCGGGGGCGGAACTTGAGGCCGCCCTGCTCGCAGAAGATGCAGCGGTACGGGCAGCCGCGGCTCGTCATGAGGCAGCTGAAGTTCTTGTACTTGCTGATGAACGAGTAGTAGAGCGAGTTGTCGACGAGGTGCCGGGACGGCATCGCCGCGTCGCTGATGTTCGCGAGCGTGGGCGCGTGGCCGTTGTAGGTGGGCTCGCCGTCCTCACCCCGCCAGACGAGGCCCTTGATGCCCGCGAGGTCCTCGCCCTTCATGAGCGCGTGGAGCAGGTGGGGGAGCGTGGCCTCCGCCTCGCCCGTCACGCCGTAGTCCAGGCAGGTGTGGCTCATGGACTCGAGCGGGTACATGCCCATGTGGACGCCGCCCACGATCGTGGGCACCTCGACCTGCTCCTTGATCGCCTTCACCCACGAGAGCGTCTGATAGAAGAGGTAGGTGGTGATCGTGTAGCCGACGTAGTCGGGGCCGAACTCCTGGAGGCGGGCGACCGTCTCCTCCAGCGTGAGGTTCTCGGCGTTCACGTCGATGAACTGCACCTCGACGCCGTGCATCTCGAGGCACCCGGCCACGTAGAGCAGCGACAGCGACGGGAAGACCCCGTAGTTCTCCTTGACCGCCTTGATGCCGGGCTCGTTCTTGATCGCCCCGTAGGGCGGGTAGACGAGCGAGACCTTGAGACCGTCGAGCGGGAAGCGCTGCATGGGACTCCTCGAGCGTTCACGCGGCGTGTGGCGCCGAGCGCGACCTCAGGAGCGTAGCCGGTCGGGGTGGGCGTCGCGCAGAAGTCTGGCGAGCGGGCGAAGTGCGCCCCCTACAGCCGCAGCTCCACCGTCTCCGCCAGGTCCACCCCCTCGTCCGCCTCCACGAGCGTGAACGCCACCGAGCCCACGGGCCTTCCGTCCGCCGTCTCCGCCGTCACCCGCCAGGCGCCCGCCTGGAGGTGCCGCTTGCGCGTGTAGCCCCGGAACCCCCCGTCGCGCCCGCCGAGCACCGAGAACGGGATCCGGTCCGTCTCCGTCCAGCCGTCCTCCCCCCGTCGCTCCCACCGATGGACGATCTCCAACGCCGTCCCCCGCGGCGCGAACACCGCGGTGAACACGACCACCGGGTGCCCGGGCCTCCAGTCCAGCCGCGCCGTCCGCAGTCGCCCCCGCTCGAGCAGGCTGGGCCGCTCCACCGACAGCACGTAGTCGCCGCCTTGCTTCTCCACGGATCGGGCCACCTGCCGGGCCGTCAGGGAGATCGGCACCGGAGGCACCACCCCGGCGCGCGCCAGCCCCAACAGCAGCACCGCCAGGCCGACCATCATCCCGCCCTGCCCCACCAGCCGGTCCCGCAGCCGCGGTCCCCCGATGGCACTCACCGCCGTCGGGGCGTCGACGTGGGTCGCCAGCACCACCAGCAGCGAGACGACCAGCGCCGACGCGAGCGCCGCCAGGGTCATCGCCGGGTGCAGCACCCCCGTCGCCACCGGCAGGAAGAACTGGAAGAACGAGAACGCGACGAAGAAGTAGAGCCCGAGCCGCAGCGAGTCGAAGCGCCGCAGCGCCCCGTCGCGGTACTCGTTCGCCACCATCAGCGCCGTGAGCAGCCCGAGGAACACGAAGCTGCGAAAGGCCCCCGCGCTCTTGAAGTAGAAGACGACGTAGGCCGAGAACAGGCCGCCGAAGAGGAACTGCGTCGCGAAGTCCAGCGCCCGGGGGTAGCTGCTCACCCACTCCGGCACCCGTCGGCTCCACGCCATCCGCCGCTCGAGCACGAGCAGCACGCCGAGCGCCGCGAGGTAGAGCCCCAGCAGCACGTTGTCGAACCAGGTGTCGATGCGGCGCAGCGTCACTGCGTCGTAAGCGAAGCCTCCCACGAAGGCGACGCTCGACAGGTGCTCCTGCGCGAACGCGAGCAGCCGCTCCCGGAGCCGGGGCGGCGGGGTCTCCGAGGCGTCCACGTCAGCGCTTGCGCTTGCGCTTCCCCTTGCCGCCGCTGTCGTCCGCGTCCTCCCAGAGGAGCTCCAGCGCCTCGCTGCTCACGAAGACCATGTCGGTGACGACGTTCACCTTCGCCATCTGCGTGTCCTGGGCCTCGGTGAACGAGTCGCGCAGCGCCCGGGCGAGGTCCAGGGGCGACAGCGGCAGGTCGAGCTCGTCGAAGGGCAGCTCGATCCCGAGCAGCTCGCCGAGGGCCACCGGCTTCGGATCGGCGCGCGCCCCGATGTTCACGACGAACCGCGACAGGGCGGCGAGCACGCGGAAGGCGAAGCGGGCGCACAGATCCGTCTTCCCCTCGCGGGCGCGCTCGTGGGTGGCGAAGTCCACCGGAAGGACGGCGAGCATCCGGCGGCCGCCGGCGCTGTCCGTCTCTGAGGCGCCCACCGCGACCGCGAGCCGCAGGGGCTCCAGCGCGTCGTTCGTCGGCTCCTCGAGGTGGGGCCGCAGCTTCTCCTGCAGCTCAGAGTGCCGGTCGCGGACCATCGCCCGGTAGCTCTCGGGCAGCAGGTCGAGCGTGTCGAGCCGCTCGTCGAGGCGCCGGAAGTCGGCGATCTGCTCAGCGAGGTCGGGGTTCTCCTTGAAGGCCCGGACCCGCGCCTCCGCCGCCGACTGCCGCTCCTCCCACGCCGTGCTCCGCTCGCGCAGCGCCTCGGCGTCCGTGGTCAGGGTCCGCTGGACCGCCGTCGCCTGGAGCTTCGCCCGCTTGCCGTCCAGATCCCGCCGCTCGTCGAGCACCGTCCGCATCGACCGGCTGTTCTCGATCAGCGAGTCCTGGAGCGATCCCAGCTCGAGGTAGAGCTTCTCCAGCCGGTCCTGGAGCTTCTCCTCCGCCTCGCGCAGCTCGTCGGTGGAGTTCTGGATCCGCACGTAGTCGGCGTCGATGGCCGCCTCGACTCCGCGCAGGGCCCGCTGGAGCGCGAGCGGACGGCTGACGACCGCCTCCTCGGTGGTGGGCTCGTCCCTCTCGGGGGGCGCGCCACCGTCGGTCGTGATCCCGTCGACCAGCGTGCTGCTCGCCGTCACGGGCCCCTCCTCGTCCGGGTACTCGAGCCCCTTGGCCCGGGAGCGTCGCGCGCCGCGTCCGTGGTCGGTCGTCACTGCCAAGGCGGCCTCCGATCCCCATCCCGTGGGGGTCCAGCGCGGCGGGGGCCGCACCCGGCGAGGGTACCCCGCCGTCTACACTCCCGCCGGTGACAGAGAGGGCACAGCAGCGGTGGGACGGCCTGCTCGTCGGGTGTGTCGCGCTCGGATGTCTGGTGTGGGGCGTGAGCGCGTGGTGGCTCGGCCGCAACGAGCTGCCCGACGGCTACCAGAACGAGTTCCTGCACCTCTACACCTTGACCGAGGTCTGGTTCCGCCTGCGGGACGAGGGCCTCGGCGCGGCCTGGCCGTTCCTGTGGGAGGGCTACTGGCCGCCGGGCATGCACGTCGTTGCGGTCGGCGCGGTGGCGGCGTTCGGGGCGAGCCTCCGCGTCGCAGTCCTCGCCCTGGCGCTCGCCGTCTTCCCGCTCCTGCTCGCCACGGGCGACCTCGGGCGACGCCTGGGGGACGCCTGGACCGGAGCCGCGGCGGCGGTGCTGCTGGCGTGCGCTCCGGGCGTGTTCGGGCTCGCGCGCCGCTACGAACCGAACCTGCTCCTGGTCGCGCTGGTGGCGGTCGGCCTCTGGTGGCTCGCCCGCGGTGGCCTGCGCAGCACGCGGGAGGCCGTGGGGTTCGGGTTGCTTTGCGCGGCGGGCCTCCTCGTCGACCGCGTGGTCTTCGCCCTCTATCTCGCCGGGCCGGCGCTCGTCTGGATCGCCACGGAGCGGGAGCAACGCAGACGTTGGTTGGTCGCTGCCGCTCTCACGCTCGTGGTCGCCGGCCCCTACTACGCGCTGTTCCTCAGCGAGCACGTCGGGGAAGTCACCTCGCAGCTCGGGGGCGAGATCGACGCCAGCGGCGGCACCCAGGCTCCTCTCCCTCCGCTCGTCGCCCTCGGCTACTACCCGCTGTCCTGGCTCGGCGGCGACCTCGGGGTCCCGGGCGCGCTGTTCGTGTTCGGGGGTCTCGCCGGGTGGATCCGCGGGCGCCGCTCCACCCCCGCCGCTGTCCGCCGCACCCTGGAGAGCGCGCTGATCGTGGGCCTCGTCGCGTTCTCGCTCATCGGCAAGAAGCAGCCGTACTACGGACTGCCCCTGCTCGTGCCGGCGGCCCTGATGGCGGCCGGCGGGTGGCGCGCCGTCCTGGGTCCTCGGGCCCGCACGGCGGTCCTGATCGTGCTGGTCCTCCTCGGGCTCAACCAGGTGGCCTTCCGCTCGACCGGCCGGGCGCCCGTCCCCGTCGACGCTCTCACCGGCGGCCCGGTCCTCGGCGACCTGCTCGGCGAGCGCTACGTCCTCGCGGGTCCGCCCCTCGAGCTGGGACTCGACCTGGCACGTGCCGCCGAGCTCTGTGGCGATCGGCCGACCCTCCTCGTCGCGGAGCAGCCGAAGGAGGGCCTCGTCCTGCCGATGGTGCGCCTCCACCTGGACCGCGGCGACGTCCCCGGCCGCACCGTCGAGGCCGAGGCCTTCGCCGAGCGGGCTCCTGCCGCGCAGTGCCTCGTCTGGGTGGGCGAGACCGACGGCGCCGACGACGCCCTGGTCCGCGCCCGGGGCCGCCCCCTCGGGGGGTGGGGGCGCCACGGCGGACCGCGAGTGCACGTCTATGCCCTGTCGGCGGGACCTCGGTGAGCCTCCATTGAGACGGCGTCGATCGTCCGGGAGCGTGGAACCGGCGATCGGGCACCCGATCTAGGCCGCCGCTTCGCGTGGTAGTCTCCGCGCTCCTCTCGCGCGCACGAAGGGACCCGTGCGCCCGAGTCCTCCCACCTTTCGGGGGTGAGATGTCCGACTGTCCGGCTCGCAATTGCACGTACCTCTCCGGAGCGCTCCTCGCTCTCGCGCTCCTCGCCACCGGCTGTCCATCGGCCGACGTGGTCATCTCGATCGACAAGCAGACGTTGTCGTTCACGCGCGCCGAGGTGGTCGATCTCGACACCACCTGCGACGACCCCGGCCTCCCGTCGGGGACCTGTGGTCCCGATCAGGAGACGAACCCCGAGCTGCACCTGCCTGGTCCCGCGGTGCGCAAGGTGATCACCGTCGCCAACAACAGCTCCGTCGCGTTCCAGGTCACGCCCACCTTCGAGACGCCGGACGGTGAGCCCCTCGCCGGCGCCCCGTTCCAGATCTTCGAGCGCCCGATCACGCAGCTGAGCAGTGAGAACCCGGACGACGGCGTCGTCGCCATCCGTGACGCCCGCCTCACCCAGTGCATCAACGGCGCCGAGGGGGAGATCTCCGACACCGCCATCGAGCTCGGTCCCAACTCGGAGCTCGAGTTCAAGGTCTTCTTCTGCGGCTCGGACCTCGGCGTCACGAACGCCCGGCTGCGCCTCGTCGCGACGCCCCCCGAGAACCAGGCGGAGTCCGTCGGCACCTGGACGGAGACCGTGGTCCTGCAGGGTGACGTGGACTGCGTCTCCCTCGGCTGGGACGAGGACATGGACGGGTTCTGCTCAGGCGGGACGATCCTGTCGACGGACCCGGACGCCGACTGCGACGACACCCAGGGCAACGGCCACCGAGCCAACCCCGGCATCGAGGAGGAGACCTGCGAGTACGACGCCACGGGCGCCCTCGACAGCCAGGTGGACAACGACTGCGACGGCTTCCGCGTGACCCCGATCGACGAGGACGGCGACGGCGTCTGCTCCTTCCGCCAGTCCTGCGTGGTCGAGGGCGACGCCGATCTGACGGACGAGCTCGAGGTCCTGTGCGGCTCCAGTGAGGACGACTGCCTCGACGGCGAGGCCGACTGCATCGAGGGCTCGGGCGACGACGACGACTCCGCCGGAGATGACGACGACTCGGCCGGCGGCGAGGACGTGGCTGCGTGCATCGCCCGCGCGCCCACCGTCTTCCCCGGCAACACCGAGGTGTGCGAGCCCGGCGGCCTCGGCGTCCAGCTCGACAACGACTGCGACGCGACGAACTCCCGCGAGGGCATGGTCTGGTACGTCCGGGACGAGGACCAGGACGGCTACGGCGTCGACCCCGCCATCCTCGACCCGATCCTGTACTGCGGTGATCCGCCGGCGGCCGAGGGCTTCTTCTCCCGCTGCATCCCGCCCGCCGGGCAGCCCCAGCCCACCGGGGACACCCTCGGCTCGAACGAGTGCCAGCTCGACTGCAACGACGGGATCTCCACGGTGTTCCCGGGCGCGGAGCCTCTGTGCGACGGCGTGGACACCGACTGCGACGGCGTGGACGACCCGACGAACCCGCCGGCGAACCCGCCGGCCTGGTGGAACGCGTCGATGAACGTCGACGTCGACGCCGACAACGACGGGCGCCCCCTCTGCTCCGCGCTCGACTGCGACGACAACAACAACGACGTGTTCGTCGGCGCCGCCGAGCTCTGCGACGGTGCGGACAACAACTGCGATCAGGACACCCCTGACGACGAGCTGGACGACGACGCCGACGGCTACGTCGAGTGTGCCGGCGTGCCGCCGACCGCCCAGGTCCAGGTCGCGGGCCAGCCGGCCGAGGAGCTCGTCCTCTTTGCGAGCCCGGCGCTCTCCGTCAACGACGCGGCGTCCATCACGGTCGAGATCCTCTCCGGGTCCGCCGAGGACTACAGCGAGGACGTCAACGGACTCGCGATCACGCTGACGTTCGACGACGGGAATTCGACCACGAGCTCCCTCAACCAGTACCTCGCCAGCCTCCTCGCGTTGCCGGTGGGGGACGCGGATCGGCCGACCCTCATCAGCCTCGTCATCGGCAACGGCGACCACCTCTGGACGCAGATCGACGAGCAGTGCGTCGGCGGTGGAGCGAGCGGCAGCTGCCCGGTCCTCGCGGATGCCGGCCCGTACCAGGTGTCGGTGACCCCGGGCGGCGACTGCAACGACGATCCGAACGACCCGGCCGCTCCGGCGATCAACCCCGGCGCCTCGGAGCTGAACGGCGCAGGGCTCGCCATCTGCGACGGCCAGGACAACGACTGTGACGGGATCCGCCACCCCAACGAGACCGACGACGACCTCGACGGCTACGCCGAGTGCTCCCCGAGCGCCGACGTCGACCCCGATGGCCTCGGCGGCGAGCTCCTGACCATCACCGGCCCCGCGTCGCCCGTGGCGGCCAACACCACGCTGGTCGTCCAGACCGGCGGCGCCGAGTCCGTCACCGAGGTGATCGCCACCCGGACCATCACCCTGACGTTCGTCGATGGCGTCTCCACGACCTCGTCGCTGGCGGCCACGATCTCGGCGGCCCTGTCGGGCCTGACCCTGGCGGAGTCGGTGGACGGCACCGGCTCCCTGCCCTGGGAGGCGGCGCTCGCGGGCACGTACACCCTCGTCAACATCGAGGGCGGCGACTGCAACGACAGCAACCCGGAGATCAACCTCGCCTGGGTCGAGCTCTGCGACGGTCTCGACAACGACTGCGACGGCAACATCCCCGCGGCGGAGATCGACGACGACCAGGACGGCTTCGTCGAGTGCAACCCGAACAGCACCTGGCTGAACGGGGTCGTCATCGGCGCGGCCGGCGGCAACGACTGCGAGGACGACTCGACGGCCAACCCGTTCTCGAGCGTCATCTACCCCGGCGCCCCCGAGCTCGCCGACTCCTACTTCGACGCGGGCACGAACACCTGGGTCCTGGTGGACAACCAGTGCCCGGGCGACATGGGCTACGACGCGAACGGGATCGCCGACGCCGGCGAGTACTGCGCGGGCACGCTCATCTCCCCCACGGGCTGCGTCGGCGGGAGCACGTCCGCTTGCTACTCCTGCATCGACAGCGAGCTCGACCTCGACGGGGACAACTACAGCCCCGCGATGGGCGACTGCGACGACAGCAACGACCAGGTCAACGGCGCGATGCTCGAGATCTGCGACGGCTTCGACAACGACTGCGACGGCGTCATCCCGCCCGCCGAGCTCGACGTCGACGGCGACGACTACATGATCTGCAACCCCGCCCCCGGGGTGACCCTCGCGGGCACGCTCGTCGGCGGCGCGGACTGCGACGACACGAACGGCGTCCTCAACCCCGGCGCGACCGAGATCGCCGATGGGATGGACAACGACTGCAACGAGTTGACCAACGACCCGGCAGAGGTGGATGACGACGGCGACGGCGTCACCGAGATGGACGGCGACTGCGACGACCAGGATCCCACGGTCTGGGAGGACACGGTCGGCGGGACCTCGGCCCCGGAGATCTGCGACGAGCTGGACAACGACTGCGACGGGCTCCTCGGCGACGGCACGAGCGGGACGGTCGACGAGTTCGACGACGACGGCGACGGCTACACCGTCTGCGACCCGAGCCTGCCCACGAGCACCACGGTGGTGAACGACTGCCTCGAGCACGAGTCGCAGATCACGGCCGCCTTCCCGGGCTACCCCCTCTTCGGTCAGCCGAACAACTACCCGGCGAACGCGGCGGCGGTGCACCCCACCGCCCCCGAGGTCTGTGACGGCTGGGACACGGACTGCTCCTCGGGCAGCTTCGTGACGAGCGCGACCGTCGAGCCCCTCGAGTTCGACGACGACGGCGACGACTACGTCGACTGCTTCGACACGGCGGACGGCCAGGACGGCTGGACGCTCTGGGCGGCGTCGGCGAACAACTTCTACCGCGGCGCGAACGACTGCGCTGACGTCGCCGGGGACACGGCGAACGCCGCGAACCCGTCCGGCACCTCCCTGCCCCTGACGGACATCTACCCGTCCGCCCCGATCCTCTGCGATGGGTGGGACAACGACTGCACGGGGACGGCCCCGCCGTTCGTCGACGCGAACAGCGACGAGTTCGACGACGACGGGGACCGCTACCTCGAGTGCGAGCAGGTCGCCATCGCCACCGGCGCGGTGAACCCCGCGGGCCAGACGATCCTCGGCGGCTACGACTGCCTCGACGACCCGACCACGGAGCCCGAGTTCCCGTCCGCGCCGATCCACCCCGAGACGGGGCAGACGGTCACCTCGCCGATGGCCGCGTCCGTGAACCCCGGCGCCTCCGAGGTCTGCGACGGGTGGAACACCGACTGCGACATCAACGGCACTCCCACCGTCAACGTCATGCCCACCGCCGCGGACATCCCGGGCGAGATGGACAACGACAACGACGAGTTCATCGAGTGCGACGCCTTCGTGGCGGCCACCGGCGTCCCCGGCTGGGCCGGCGAGGACTGCCTCGACGTGCCGCTGGCCACGAACGCCTACTCCAACTCGGTCAACCCCGCGGCGAACGAGGTCTGCGACTCCTGGGACACGGACTGCGACAGCCAGCCGGCGTTCCCCGCCAATGACGGGCTGCCCGAGGACCCGGACGAGATCGACGACGACGGGGACGCATTCATCCCCTGCGACTTCGACGCGACCGCGATCGCGAACGGCGCGGAGACGAACGGCTACGGCGGGATCGACAGCGGCAGTGACTGCCTCGACGAGCTCCAGACGGTCAACGACTACTCCGAGCACGTGAACCCCGACGCCCCCGCCGAGGTCTGCGACTCCTACGACACGGACTGCGACAGCCAGCCCGCCTACCCGAACAACGACGGCTTCCCGGAGAACCCCGAGGAGGTCGACGACGACGGTGACGGCTACATCCAGTGCACCTTCGGGGGCAGCACCCTGGCGAACAACATCGTCGGCAACGGCTACGGCGGCAGCGTCGGCGACGACGACTGCCTCGACGTGCTCCTGACCGTGAACCCGTACTCCGCCAACGTGAACCCGGCCCCCGCGACCGTGGAGGTCTGCGACGGCTGGAACACGGACTGCGCGGGCGAGCCGAACTACCCGAACAACGACGGCATCCCCTTCGGCGCGGAGGTGGACGAGCTCGACGAGGACGGCGACCTCTACATCCAGTGCGGCGTGATGGTCGCCGCGGCCCAGGGCAACGGCCCCAACGGCGAGATCGGCGGCGACGACTGCCTCGACGTGCCGCTCACCACGAATGCCTACTCGGACAGCGTGAACCCCGACCCCGGCACGGTCGAGGTGTGCGACTCGTGGGACACGGACTGCTCCAACCAGCCCGCCTACCCGGGCAACGACGGCCTGCCGCACGACCCGGACGAGATCGACGACGACGGGGACGGCTACATCCCCTGCGACTACACCGCGGCCACGGACGCTGCGGGCGCGGAGGGCAACGGCTACGGCGGCGTCGAGGACGGCAGCGACTGCCTCGACGTGCCCCTGGCGACCAACTCCTACTCCGACGACGTCAACCCCGATCCCAGCACGACCGAGGTGTGCGACGGCTGGGACACGGACTGCGACAGCCAGCCGGCCTATCCGTCCAACGCGGGCAACCCCGAAGACGCCGACGAGCTCGACCAGGACGTGGATGGGTACATCCAGTGCGACATGGTCGCGGGCGCCGCGGGCAACGGCCCGAACGGGGTCTACGGCAGCGACTGCCTCGACGTGGCCACGGTGAGCAACCCGTGGTCGGACGACGTGCACCCGAACACGAACCCGAGCGCCACCGCCGTCTCCGAGGTGTGCGACGGCTGGGACACCGACTGCGACAGCCAGGCGGCCTACCCGAGCAACGATGGGACCCCGGAGGATCAGGACGAGCTCGACCAGGACGTGGACGGGTACATCCAGTGCGACATGGTGGCGGGCTCCGCGGGCAACGCCCCGAACGGCGAGCTCGGCAGTGACTGCCTCGACGTGACCCTCGCGTCAAACTCCTACTCGGACGACGTGAACCCCGGTGAGGCGACCGAAGTCTGCGACTCCTGGGACACGGACTGCTCCAACCAGCCTGCCTACCCGGCCAACGACGGCGCGCCGCACCTCCCCGAGGAGCTCGACGACGACGGCGACAACTACGTCAACTGCTGGTACTCCACGACGACGATCGCCAACGGCGCAGTCGGCAACGGGTACGACGGCGTCCTGGACGACAACGACTGCCTCGAGGACTCGGCGAACCCCTACTCCGCGAGCGTGAACCCCGGCCAGCCTGAGGTGTGCGACGGCTGGGACACGAACTGCGACAGCCAGTCCGCCTACCCCGCGAACACCGGCCTGCCCGAGGCGGCCGAGGAGGAGGACGACGACAACGACGGGTACGTCCAGTGCGACATGGTCGCCGGCGCCGCGAACAACGGACCCAACGGCGAGCAGGGCAGCGACTGTCTCGATGTGACGATCGCCACGAACCCCTACTCGCCCTTCGTGAACCCCGGCCAGAGCGAGGTCTGCGACTCGTGGGATACGAACTGCGACAGCCAACCGTCCTACCCGAACAACGACGGTGAGCCGGAGAACAGCGAGGAGCTCGATCAGGACGGTGACGGCTTCGTCGAGTGCACCTACAGCGCAACGACCATCTCCAACGGCGCCCTGAACAACGGATACCTCGGCGCCGTCGGTGACGACGACTGCCTCGACGTCTCCCTCGCGAGCAACTCCTACTCCGACAACGTGAACACGGCCGCCACCGAGGTGTGCGACGGCTGGGATACGGACTGCAGCAACCAGGGCGCCTGGCCCGCAAACACCGGTCTCCCCCACCTCGCCGAGGAAGAGGACGACGACAGCGACGGCTTCATCGAGTGCGACATGGTCGCCGGTGCGGCCACGAACGGTCCGAACGGCGAGTCCGGCAGTGACTGCCTCGACGTGGCCCTGACCAGCAACTCCTACTCGGGCAGCGTGAACCCGGGAACCCCCAGCGACGTCTGCGACGGGTGGGACACGGACTGCAGCAACCAGGCGGCCTACCCCGGCAACGACGGTCTCCCCCACCAGGCCGAGGAAGAGGACGACGACGGCGACGGGTACATCCAGTGCGACATGGTCGCCGGCGCGTCGGGCAACGGCCCGAACGGCGAAGAGGGCAGCGACTGCCTCGACGTGGCCCTGACCAGCAACTCCTACTCGGACAACGTCCACCCGATCAGCAGCGGCACCTTCGAGGTCTGCGACGGGTGGGACACGGACTGCAACAGCCAGCCCGCCTACCCCGCGAACGACGGGACCCCGGAGGACGCCGACGAGCTCGACGAGGACAGCGACGGCTACATCCAGTGCGACATGATCGCGGGCTCGGCCGGCAACGCGCCCAACGGCGAGTCCGGCAGTGACTGCCTCGACAACAGCACGAACGCCTACGCCAGCTCGGTCAACCCGGGGGTGGCCACGGACGTGTGTGACGGGTGGGACACGGACTGCAGCCACCAGTCGGCCTACCCGGCCAACGACGGCTCCCCCGAGGACACCGACGAGCAGGACCAGGACGCTGACGGCTACGTCGAGTGCGCTTCGTACATCACCACCTCCGGCGCCCCCGGGATCACCGACGGTGACGACTGCCTCGACGATCCGAGCGGGCTGACCTACGACCTCGACACGGCCACGGACCCCGCGATCACCACCGCCATGGCGTTCCAGGTGCACCCGACCGCGTCCGAGGCCTGCGACGGCTTCAGCACGGACTGCGGCGGCGGCACCTACCTGCCGACGCTGATCAGCAACGAGCGGGACAACGATGACGACGATTACATGCAGTGCGGCCCCGCCGCGGCCTGGACGCCTCCGGGCCTCGGCGACTCCGACTGCGACGACACCGACACGGACGTGAACCCCGGCGAGCCCACGGACCCGGCCGGCGGCGAGAACCTCGTCGACAATGACTGCGACGGCACCTTCGACGAGGACGCGGCGACCGGGGCGGTGGCCCTGACCGAGTTCATGGTCAGCACGACCAGCTCCGACTCCCAGTGGATCGAGATCTACAACGCGTCGGGCCGGACGCTGTCGCTGCACAACTGGACGTTCGACACCACCAGCGGCGCGAGCTTCACGTTCACGGGCACCTCGAGCGGCCCGCAGGACGCGCCGCTCCAGATGGCCGCGGGGACCTACGAGGTCCTCTGCGTCGACCCGACGAACGGCACGGACGCCACCGGCTCGGACGGGGCGAAGGACTGCCTGAACACCGCGGCGATGACCGGCTTCACCCTCGCGGACGGGGCTGACACGGTGACGGTCTCGCTGCTCGGCAGCACCATCGACACCGCCGCCTGGTCCTCCTCCATCGGGACGGCGAACAACCGGTCGGCCACCCTCGAGCCCACAGCCACGCCGTACCTGACCACCAACAACACGGTGGACCTGGCCACGAGCGACTGGTGCGAGCCTCAGAACGGCTGGAACGGCGGGACGTCCCGTCGGGGCAGCCCGGGCAAGGAGAACCAGTCCTGCAACACGGCGCAGATCGACTTCGATGGCGACGGCTACTGCGCCAATGGGCAGGATCTCACCGGCCCCGGCGGGAACCCGGACGGTGACTGCAACGACTCGGGGGAGACGAACGGCGAGTCCGACTGTCTCGATGACGCGAGTGACCCGTACTCGACGAGCGTGAACTCGGGCATCAGCACCGAGGCGTGCGACGGGTACGACACCGACTGCGACAACAGCGGGACCCCCCCGGCCGACGAGAACGACGACGACGGCGATGGCTACATCGAGTGCTCCAGCTACGTGAGCGCGAGCTCGGCGGGCTTCACCGATGGGGACGACTGCCGCGACGTCTCCCTGGGCACGGACTCCTACTCCGATGACATCAACCCGAACGCGTCGGAGGCCTGCGATGGGTACGACACGGACTGTTCTAGCGGCGACTACCTGAACGAGCCGGCGAACGAGCAGGACGACGACTCGGACGGCTACGCCGAGTGCAGCGGCTTCGTGGCGACCACGACCTCCGGTCTCGTGGGGGGCCTCGACTGCCGCGACGTGTCGCTCGGGACGGACTCCTACTCGAACTCGATCCGCCCCGGCCTCGCCGAGGTGTGCGATGGCTACGACACCGACTGCTCGACCGGGACGTACACGAACGCCCCGGCGGACGAGGAGGACGACGACGGCGACGGCTACGTCGAGTGCACGAGCTACGTGACCGCGTCGACGGCCGGGTTCACGGACGGCGACGACTGCCGTGACGTGAGCACGGGGACGGACTCCTACTCGGACGACATCAACCCCGGCGAGTCCGAGGAGTGCGACGGGTACGACACGGACTGCTCCAGCGGGAACTACCTGAACGAGCCGGCGAACGAGCAGGACGACGACGGCGACGGCCACGCCGAGTGCAGCGGCTTCGTCGCTGGCACGACCTCCGGCCTGACCGGCGGCCTCGACTGCCGCGACGTGCCCCTCGGCACCGATGCCTACTCCGGGAACATCCGGGTCGGCTTCGCGGAGGTCTGCGACGGGTACGACACGGACTGCTCCAGCGGGAACTACCTGACCGAGCCGGCCGATGAGCAGGACGACGACGGCGACGGGTTCGCCGAGTGCTCCGGCTTCGTCGGCGGGACCACGTCGGGCCTGTCGGGCGGCAGTGACTGCCTGGACGTTGCGCTGGGGACGAACGCGTACTCGAACAGCGTGTTCCCGGGGGCGACGGAGGCGTGCGACGGGTACGACACGGACTGCACGGGCGGCCTGAACGCGACGGGCGAGGAAGACGACGACCTGGACACGTATCTGGAGTGCGCGAACGTGGCGGGCGCGAACATCGGCGGCGGGTTCACGAACTCGGCGACGGCGGACTGCCTGGACGTTGCGCTGGGGACGAACGCGTACTCGGACAGCGTGTTCCCGGGGGC
>Ga0213833_1000398_pt1 | contig 47109 bp, 75 predicted proteins | sample SWATP21_FD_160575 | JGI IMG/M metagenome (GOLD analysis project Ga0213833, IMG submission 160575) | Coastal seawater microbial communities from Marineland, Florida, United States - SWA TP2 #1 | ecosystem: Environmental > Aquatic > Marine > Coastal | place: USA: Florida | collected 2016-08-14 | reverse complement strand
GGGGGGGGGAAGAAAGCAGCCCCGCGGCGGATCCAATAGTGTCTATACCCTTGGGTCAATTTCTTACCTTTGTTTTTCTTGTCTTTTCTGTTTGGTTGGTTCCTGCGTTTGTACGTGGTTGTTTGTTGTGGCACTGGTTGGCGGAACGACGGCGACACCGTGTTTGTGGTTGTTCTGCGGCAGACGACACCATGTTCTTCAACACGGACGAGCCTGGTGAGCCCGTCCAAGCTGACCCGAAGCCCATCATGGAGATCGCCCCGGCCCCCAACTCCTCCATCTTTGCCCCCCGATGGAACGTCAAGGTGCCGTCCACCCTTCGTGAGCCCCTGGATGCCCCTGGTCGCCCGGAGGCCCACTCCAACTTTGTCGAGGGCATGTCTGCCCTTTGCGGCGACATTCCTGTGGAGGAGGGTGAGGAGTGGCGGTGGAAGAAGCTGCTGAACTTCTACCACAACTGCATCCGCCACAGCGATCGTGTGTTGGGTAGCGTGTTGAACCAGTTGGATGCCCTGGGCATGACGGAGGACACCATCATCGTGCTGACGTCTGACCATGGTGAGCTCGGTGGCGCCCACGGAATGGTGGACAAGGGACCGACGGCGTACAAGGAGCAGAACCACGTCCCGCTCATCGTGTGCCACCCCGGCTTCCCTGCCACCCACAACCAGACCGTCAACGCCCTCACCTCCCATGTTGACTTGGCGCCCTCCTTGGTGGAGTGGGCTGCGCCGGACAAGTCGACACTCAAGCAGGCATCCGCGGGTCTCCTGGGTCACTCCCTCACCCCGCTGCTGCGGAAAGGCTCCGCGGCCCGGCTGCACGAGATTCGGGAGGGCACGCTGTACTGCTTCAGCATGCTCGCGTTTGTGGACTCCGAGCTCATGCGGTCTGCGCAGGAGTTTTTGTTGGAGGGTGGGCGCGAGCAGGACATGTGGATGGCCTCCACGAGTCCTGACTTGTCCAAGCGGGGCGCCGTGCGGTCGGTGTTCAATGGTCGCTACAAGTTCAACCGCTACTTCTCGCCGCTGGACTCCCACACGCCCGACACGTTGGAGGAGATTCTGGAGAAGAGTGACATGGAGTTGTTTGACTTGCGGACAGACCCGGAGGAGAGGCACAACCTGGCGGCTGGCGTGACGTCGGCCGCCTCCAAGAACGCGGACTTGGTGTTGAAGATGAACGCTCTGCTGAACAAGCTGCTGGAAACCGAAGTGGGGATTCCGGACGACGCCCGCTGGTTGCCAGTGGACGTTGGCATGATCAACTGGAACATCTCCACGTTCGATGTGTAGAGTCGGTCAGCGCGGTCGCGTGCGTGTTGCAGCTGTCATCATGCACGTGTCTAGAACAGCACGTAGTTTGTGTGTGTGTGTGTTTGTGTCGCGTTGCGAGCGGGGAGTGGCCAGCTCAGCGCGACGCCAAACAAACATGGATGGCATACTGATCGCAGTCGTGCATATTTCAACGCACCCGAAGGGATTTTACTGGGGGTGGTTCGACATGGCGACCAGCACAAGCCAGCCGTCTCCAGATGCCTGTGCAGCCGAGCCCACCACCTGCACTGCTAGTTGTCTTGGATGAACGTGAATCCCTTGGCCTTCAGCTCAGTCTTTGCTTGTTTGATTTGCTGAGTGACGGATCCAAGCACACCCAACACACATCTGTTCGTGAGAAAGGTCGGGAGGACGGTCATGACGCACAAAAGCGGAGCGTACCCCAGCCAACTCCTTGGACGCCGCATTACAGTCATCGAAGTGCATAAAGTCAATTCCAATGCAAAGCAAAGCATAGCATCCCAACACCATCAACGAGTACCACGGAAACTGTGGAAACAGCGGCGCGCACGGTGAGGGTGCCGCCGGGTGTGAACAGCACTGAGCAGGCAACCACCACGACACGTACAGCGCGAACAACAAACTTCACGTTCTCATCCGCACCAACATCGACAAAATCAAACACAATACATGCCCATGCAGCTGCTAGCAAGCAAGCCAGAGCTACAAACTTGTGGAACCGCTTCATTGGAACACAAACAGCGAAATTGCGACGCACGGCGGGTCAGCCATGGCTCCGCCAGATGAGAAGTTCACCACGGATGTGATAGTTACTTCACGACGGATACGCAGCTGCGCAACGCGTGCCGTCACCTGCGGTGTTGTTCCTTGACCACGCACAACGTGACGGAGGACACGCACTCCCCTTGTACAGCTTGCTCAGTGTATTGCCTCAACTTGTATCGCTAGACTTTAACCATGGTAAGTTTGGACAGTGCTGTGTGGATGAATGACTGGGAGGAGCTCTCACCCTTTGTGCATGTGTCTTGCTGCGCAGGCGTGACTGACGTGCTGGTTGCCACTCCTGTTCGTGGTGTTCAACTACCTCCTGTCATGGTACGACAGCATGACGGGTAAGACAAAACCCGAACAGCAAGATGCAGAGACTTCCAAGCCTTCTGTACAGCTTCCGCCGCTCCAGCGGTCGAAGAAGCGGGCTTCTGTCGCAGCTGCGGCTGATGCCGGCACGAAGGAGAAAAGTTCGTAGTGCTAGTACCGGCAGCACCTTGGAGTAGCGTTTCCGTGGTGTCCCACCGATGGCGAATGATGGATCCATGGCCACTGTGCAAACCGCGCAACTGTGGTTCTTGACGGCCAGCGATGGGACGACGCGCACCACGCCAGCTCTGCCTTTTTCGTTTTTGTTGTAACACGTATGTTGCAGCTCGTCTACGATTCGTCACCACTATCGGCCATTGCAGACGTCCACAGGGTGATATTATCCCGAATCAGCTGCAGGATGAGAGTTGCGTCTCTGTACGTCGCCTCATCCAGGGTGTTTAGGTCCGCCACGGCACCATCAAAGGCAGTTTTGGCGATGCTGGCATGACATACGCAACACCCCCCGATCAAGTCAATACAGGGAGCAATGGCATCGCGTCGCGCGCGCGTCAAGCGACCACTTACAAAATAGCACGCTCTGGATTCTTGCACATGTCGAAATAGAACACCTGGGAGAAGAAAAGCGACCGCGGGCCAGCGCCATGTCAAGACTGTGGTGGGGGTGCCCACTTGGCGAGAACGGACCGCAAAGTTCAGGGCAAGCCCAAGTCGCAAAGGATGGGTGGGGGCCAGGCTCCTTTTACAGATTTCTTGGGCTTGTGTGTACCTGGCCACGAGCCAAGTTGCAGACCAGACAGCTAAGGCACAAGTCGTGCGCAACCTATCTGAACCGCTGAACAAACCGTTCCACAGCCAGTGCAGCCGCATCGTCCATGACTGGATCCACCTCTCGTTCATCAAGCTCCAGCATGTACCTGAGAAACAAACCCAACCAAATTAGACCAGACCAGACCAAGCAACGCCATGCACAAGCACGAACCTCAGGTAGTCACCCTCCAACTTCAGCAGAAAGGCGCTGGCTTGAGGCGATGATGCTGTTTTATGGAGCCTCCGCACACACGCAAGGATGCGGTGCAACAACGCTTTTAACTCGGGCACCACTTCTTCATTGCGGAACTCCATCCTGGATGGGTGCAACACAACATGTGAAACAACATTGCACACCAGCTGGGACGTGAGACACACGGACTTGGATTCATGGTCGCGGCCTTCCTTCGCAGACAGAATCCTCCAAGAGGTGCGCAGTGGCGAAACCGCGTTCTTGAAAGCGACCGTAACGACGTGCTGCTCCTCTGTTGACATCTCGCCTGTCACGGCGTCTGCAAGCTGTGTGTGCGAAAGCAGAGGATCAGCGCCACAGAGGCAGGAGTTCGCACAGCACCACGCATGGACCTGGAATGCCGTCAACAGCATGCTATCATATCTCTCTGTCTGCTCGTATAGCTTAGCACGAAACAGTAGCACCTGTGCAACGTTTGGAATCAGTACAGCACAAAGCAGAGCCGCAGACAACGCCACAGGCTTGAAACCATGACAACAGATACTTGCACGAACCTGGCGTTCGGAGGCACGTTCATCCCCTCCAAGCTCCAGTTTGGGGACATGCGGCCCGCTTTCGCTTTCCTTGGATGCCATAACGTCCAAATGGCGACGAAGGAGGACCTACATGCGCCACAAGTTCACGGCGGGGCCGTGTCGGGTGAGCAAAAGGCTGCGACAGTACAACCAGCAGGCTTTCACAGCAAACTTTATCATGTTTAACGTGACAATGCGGGGCACGACAACATGTGAAGATTATTTTATGTCGCTCAACGCATCGGCCCGTTTCGTGCTGAGAACACGGCGCGCGAGAGCAGTCATGCGTGTGGCACCAAGCCCACAACCAGGTACGTATCCTGCTTCAGTTGCTGCCATGACACGTTTACGTCGCAGCTAACTCGGTTTGGGCTTGCGTAGACACGAACACCACCCAAAGTAGTTGGGAGACCCGGCGCACACCCTTGGCTGAAAACAGTGACAGCGATGAAGACGACGGGACACCAGACTTTGCAGAGCAACGGCGACGCCTTGCGGTGAGAGAACGGACATACAAACCTCCTCCATCGCCCATGCGGTCAGCAGCTTTCCGATTGGCGACAAGACATGGAATTGCACCGTACGTCAGTGCTTGGGTACGAGCACTCTTTGCTCTTGCGGGTCAAACCGGGTCAAGCTGACACTGCATGACATACAGAGACGCGGCCCCCTTCTTTTCAACTTCTAACCGCCCTTGGGACGTCAAAGTCCCACTTCAAGCCTACCCACAGTACCGGGCAGGGGTGTCATCGATTGGGTACGCAAAAGCTTGTGGCGCCTTGTACGCCGCGGGGACACCTGACCCACTTGTACGCGCAGAAAGCAAGCCCTTTCCCAGTCACGCAGCGAAGCTGGCGCCGCATTCAGTACTGCCACACGGGACCAAGCCAGGGATGTTTACATTTCACAGGCTCACTCCCTGGCGCAGCGAAGTATCAAAACCAGTCCCGGGCCTGACTATCGTTACGAGTCCATGCTCGGCAAACAGGTGAGCCGGTGGTCTTTTCCGGGTGCTTCTGCAGCAAAGAGACTAACGCTGCGGTGAACGCATGGAACAAGATGACGTCAACCCGTCGCAGTGCAGCCACGCCACCTTTCGCAGTGGCAGGGCGGCCAGGCATGCACTTGCTGTACGCCGAGCACGGAGGAGGTCGCCGTCACTTGACGGCAACTGGGAAGCGGACACCGAAAGACACTCGTACGTGGACAGAGCAGCGTTCTCGCTTCGTAACTGGACTGTGCCTTGCCGTATCCAGTTTTGTTGCATGACACTGGTAGGACACCGCATGCTGTTGCCTCGCAGAGCCGTGGATTACCGGGCGTGACTTTTTGGACATTCGGTACCCCAACCCTGTGTCCAGTGTAGGACCAGCCATCTGGCGACCTGCGTCACCTAGCTTTTCTTTCGGCGCGTCAAAACGACAGCCCTGGATCGCTAAAACACCTGGGCCAGGTCAGAGTAGAGTAGACGCTGGCGCTGGGCTGCCACGGGGTCATCCCTGACGATTGGTGGTGTTGCAGGACCAATTTATGAGCTGCCCAACACCATAGGCTCTGCCCCAACAGCAGTGGCGATGCGCCCGCTCGTGAACACCATCAACAAGCGCTCCAAGGTGAACTTCACATCAGTACCACGCTCTTCCATGGGATCACAGGTGTGTGTTGGCAACAATACAGCGACGTGTGGAGTGGAGTGTTGTTGTCGGTGGATCGACCTGTTTGTAACACCCCCCTGGGCCTGCAGTCCCTTTCGCGGTCTCGTTCGGCACCCTCTTTCGGGTTTGGGACGTCAAGTCGTGATGGGCGATCCAATGTGTTCTTGTTGACTGACGCTGTTGCCTCCAAACGCAACTTTGGCGCAACCGAGAGGGCGAAACGAAACCGCAACATGGCTGCAGCTCGGCGGCACATCAAGAAGCACGGCTTTCACGTGCACGCGTAGTATTGTCACAAAAAGCTCGGCATGTGTTCGTTTGTGCAAGAGAACTTATGTGACCTCAAGAAAACGGGTGTCCATCTTACTTGCAAAGATGCTCGCACGACGCGCCAACACACATAGCCACGCAACTATGCGATCAATTCAAGTTGCGTTTCGGGTGGGATAATGTCCAGGCTACTCCACCGCCTTCCTTGATGCAAGAGCACGACCTGATATGACAAGCACCACGCAACCTTAGCTCATGACGCTGGCAAAGCCAAGCAACAGTGCATCGGCATACCTCTCCGTGCTTTGGTGGGTAGCACCCGCGGCAATGTACGTCGCCACCGGGACGGGTTGCATGATCTCTCTGCACGTTTGGATCACTGTGGTACTTTCGCAAGTACGGCTCAGGGTCTCCATAGCGAAAACCGGCGCGGAATGCGCGATGCACAGCACGCTGGAACAGCACAGGCACGTCGACCGAGAACACTGCACAGATGGGCGATCGACAACACCTGTTAGCACAGCACAGACGGTGGGGAGCGAACCGCTGCAAAATACACACCATCCACTCCAGGTTCAGACACCATTTCTTGCTCAGCTTCATGCAGGGCACGCGTGAAAATGTTGCAACACTCGTCTGAACATATCGTTGGGAAGCAGATCACGTATGACTGCGGAATACCGAGAGAGATGTCCAGACCAAGTGACTCAGAGTAGCAGCTGCAGGGACAGCAAACAAAACGAAACCAATGAGAACGATCGGACTCTTGGAAGAGATAGAGAGAGGGTTGACACAGTAACGAACGTGTTGAGGACTACGATGCGAAGTCTGGACGACGGGTACAACGCATCTCGAATTTGGATGGAGGTTGCAAGCCCGTCCGAGAGCTGATACAGACCATTCTGCGAGCCATGAAGACCAATGATGACCATGGCAGGCTGGAGATTGGGGACAGCCTGCAAAGGGGAGATAGGGACGGAAGCAACCGATTGATGAGACTCAGACTGCATGCGAGCGAGCGTCAAACTACGCGCCAACAACGCACTGTTTTGAGTCGAGCGAGTGAAGCCTTGGCCAGAAGGCACACCTCAGTGTCCTGCACGGTAACACAGTGTGAGTGATGCACATACACAGGTAGCATCCACATCGCACACACACACACACACACACATGTCCACGCACGTCGCCATCTTGGAGGGTGCCCATCTCTGCCAGAATGCCCGGAAGCGACTTGCCGTCGGGGGAGAAAAACACCCCCAGGTACGCACGGCGCTGGAGCTCCGTGCGGACAGCTTCCATTTGGTCACGATGGCGAGCGTCTCGGACGGCCCACGCAAGCTTCACGCCAAGCCCGACCACGAACAGCAGGGACGCGAAGATGCAGGCCCCCACCAACAGCCAGAAGGCGCTGGACGACGATGAGGCAGCAACCGCGCCGAGCGGGATCCTCTCAGCTGTGACAGGACAGGACAGAACAGGAGGGCGAAAGTGAAAGCGCGCACACACGGATGTGAGCATACCACTTCAACCAATTCAAGACACCAAGGGGATACCAGAACCAGACACAACGTCATGCACGCATTGCCTACCATCTGCCTCGGGAATGCAAATCAAAGGCCTGCCGCTCCACACAGGGGTACCGCGAGGCGACATGCTGCAGCGGATGGTTGTATCTCCGCGTGCCCGGACAAACCCAGGCATGCATTTGGCTCGGCACTCGTTCTGGTTCTGGCACAGTTGCGTGCCATGGAGTGGCGGTGGAGGATACTTGCAGCTGAGCGGACGGTTTAGATCTGCACGGACAGCACAGCATCAGCACAGGGCTCAACAAGGAGATGCAACAACATCTAGACATACATTGCGTCGGAAGCACGAGTGCAAAGGTGATGAAAATCAACAACGCCACGCCGGCCTTCCAGCACACGATGTTGCGGCCACGAGCGGCGAGAGTAGACACGATCTTGTCTACAGCGCCGGCCCGGCGGCTCGACGATGGCGAAACAAGCTCCATCGTGGAACGCGCCACACTCTCAACAAACAGGGCAGGCGCAATATCTTAGTGTAAAGCTGAGGCCATCTTGCACATGGGGCTGCAGCGGCGAGGGCAGCAGGGCCAAGGCGATTTGGCTTCAACCTGGCGGTGGTTACACACAACAGAAGGACTGTGTGAAAACCGCTGGTGGCAAAAAGACCCACATAAGTCACGACATATTCACACACCACTGTTTGTTCTACGAATGTGCGTGTGCGCATCAGCACCCAACTGAGTCAAGAAGCACACTTATCATGGCGGCTGCTTCGACTGACACGAAGCTGCAGGCGTTTTTCAGTGCTGTGAAGAGTCGGACGACATCAGAGGAAACAGATGCCCTGCTCGTATCGTTGAAGGTGAGCTGCGTGGATTGCAATTGATGGCTGGCCATTTCTCACTCGAGTTGGGTCCAGATCAAGGCAGCGGAGCTGGGTGCCACTGGCCAACCGAACGCCGCACAGTTCGCACGGGATGTGTACGAGAATGCTGCTGTGTACAGTTTGTACTCCAATGACACAACAGGGTTTGAGCGCCATTATGCTCTGGCCAAGTCTTCCTACGACGGGTGCGCAGTGTTGCTGTTGGCGCCCAAGACGTTCCATGCCTCACGTGCTTGTTCCCCCTTCGCAGCGGTCTTGCCAAGTCGGAGGCTTGGATTACCATCCGAGGCTTGTATTTGATGACGTTGTTGGTCCAAAACCGCCTTGGCGAGTTCCACGCTGAGGTACGACGCGCATGCGCTGTGGGCTGGTTGTTGTTCCAAGCGCCTCACAACATGTACACAGTTGGAGTTGCTCAGTCATGAGGATCGGAAGGTCCCACAAATAGCGTTTGTCATTTCGTTGGAGCAGTACCTTGCTGAGGGTCGCTACAACAAGGTACCACGATGTATCGCTGCTTGTGCTCGTCACTGTGTAACCATGTTGGTGTCTGCCCAGGCTTTGACAGCAACGCGTGCTCTCCCACACAAGGCGTTTGATGTTTTCGTGAAGCCTCTTGTCAACACTGTTCGGTATGTGATAGCACATCGCAGTGGGTGGTACTGTCCAGTGGTGTGTGTAACATGCTGCCCTTTGCAGGGGAGAGATCGCAGATTGCACCGCCGCCTCATATGACAGCTTGCCAGTTGCGGCTGCACAGCGTGTGATGAAGTTCGATAGCGAAGAGGAGTTGCGTGCCTACGTTGCTGAATTCCAAGTGAGTTGCACACAACACGGACCAGAGATACTCACAGGGTCTCACTTTTACACTTGCGTGCTGTCGGGCAGACTGAGTGGACGATTGAGGGGGACACTATTTTGTTCAACCAGGAGGTAGGCACTGCTGCTCAAGTCCCTGCCAAGCAGCTGATTATCAACACGCTTGCATATGCTACGGAACTGGAGCGTATCGTGTGAAGATGCTGTGTTAAAACCACAATTGTGAATGAAGATGCTAGCCAGTATCAGAGAAGTACTGCACGGTGACGACAATCAAGGTCACGGCCAACGCCAGAAGGCACAACAAAAACGAGTTGAAGAACGCAAGGTTTCCTTTTCCGATGCATTTCCCCGTCCATGGACAGTGATGGTCCAGGCTGTAAACATTGGCACACTCTCACAGGTCAGAGCCAGTCACTTGCACCAAAGCCACCACCACCACGTGCTACGCACTCGAGCACGCAGACGTCACAGTCGGGGCAGTGGACGGAGTTGATGGGCTGCGCCACGTTGCAGTGCTTGCAAAACTTCCGTCGCCGTCTCTTGAACGAACCCGTGCTTGATGGTGTTGGAGAGGGCTCGAAAGAGATGCCAGCGTCTTCCACGTCAAGCGCCTCCTCGCTGGGTGCAAACAACCACCACGGTCAAACGCGATGAGAGAGAAGGCAGAGAAAGAGACAGAGGAGAGGCAAGGGGGAGAGATGTCAGGAGAGAGGGCTCAAGAGGTTGAAAGAGAGGTAGAGTATGAATTCTGTGAAGCGAGCAGAGCCACAACAAAGCCCGGGGCATGCACATACCGAGGACAGACGCCAGGGTCCTTCAGTGCGGTCACCGTGAAAGAAATCACCGTCAGTGCGAACAGCACTGAGCTGAGCAGGGTTTCCCATGTCGCCCGAGTGGGTGCAACGAACGCAAAGAAAAGTATGCTTGGTGTACAAATCAGCAGATAGGTACAAACTGTCATGGGCCTGTGGTGATGGTCCAAAGGATGTCAACGTACGACGCGACGTCTGCCGGCTGGCAGCAAGTGCCAGTACATACCAGTGTGGGCCGATCATGATACAACTGCCATTCTCCCCAAGCGACACCATGTTGCCACGGTGCACAATCTTCATCGTTCTGTAAGCTTTACTCTATCAGCCACAGGTTTCACATTTGCATCAAGCACTGTCGTTGTTGGGTGGGTTGCGTTTGGCTGCAGGCATGATGCGAGTGAAGCACCAAATCTGTGCATGTGATCTTGAAACCGCTTTTGTTTGTCTCATCATTGCATCGCGGTCGCTGCTGTGACAGCCTTGTGCGGCACTCGATCTTTCTCCCCCCTCTGATAGCCGTCTTGTACCATGTACTGTTGTTGAAAGCCGAAACAACGTGTGTGTTGTTGTGTATGTGTCGGAACCCTGCCGCAGTGTCGAACATGAGTGGTTCGGCGGGCAACCGTGCGTTCAGACTCGCAGCCGCAGTGTTTGTGCTGCTGCTGACAGCGGTGCAGGCTGGAGCACAACCGGATGGCAGCACACCATCACAACAAGACATTGATGCATTTCACGACTGGTTCCAGGCGGAAGGGGGACTGACAAACGGCATTGCCCTGACCCACATTCCTTCCAGTGACGGCCTGGGCGTCGTCGCCACAACTAGTCTGGCGGAGGGAGATCACGTTCTCCAAGTTCCCCTCAGCATTGTCATGTACGTGACGTGTGCCACCCATATGACACCACACCTTGGCTCGGCTTGAATGCAGCAGCACCTGTGTTGCGTGGAGTGGCTGCTTGAGCTCACCAACCGCGGCTGTGTTGCCCCTTGTTCCTCAGCTGGCGACACACCATTGTGAAATCCACGCCCAGCCGAAAGTTGAACCAGGTGTATGCTCGGCTCAAGTCTGAGGACGACATGTTTGCATTGTTTCTTGTGCGTGAGCGTGCACTTGGTAAAGATTCCAAGTGGGCGCCGTACTTGCGAATGCTCCCACAGCGTCTGCGGCTGCCACTCTTCTATGATGGCAAGGAACTGAATGCTCTCCAGGTGCCCCCCCCCCCCTTCCCACGCACAGCGTTATTTCCCTTCGACATCATGACCATGGTTTATATTTTTGCTTCATGGCTGGGGGTGTTTTGCGTCATGGCGTTGATGTTGTCCACGCACGCCAGGACCGGCGTGCAACTCGATATGCGCGAGAAATGCAAGCACAAAGCGCGTCGCAGTTCGACATCATCAAGGGAAAGCTACGTAGGCTGTTGCAACCCCTTGGATCTGCTGCCATTCGCAAACATTGTACTGTGGTAAGTTGTTAAAAGGGCTCCTGAGAGGTGGTCCGGTCATGTTTGTTGATTCCGCTTGTCATGGTCTCGGTTGGTGTTGGTTTCTCAGAGCGCATACCGCTGGGCTGCTGCAATCATCGGTTCACGCGCCGTTCATTTGAACGGTGACCGATTCTTGGTCCCCTTTGCTGACATGTTTAACTACCGATCCGTGAGGGTATGTCTGGCTTGGGTTGAGCCTTGTTCTGTGCCGAAGCTGACTCTTGTGCTTGGTGTGTCTGGCCGCTTCTTGCAGAGTTTTCGCGAGGCCAACGATGGCGAGAGGTTCCTCAAGTACCACAAGCGAACCGACACTGCTTTTCAGGTAGTGTGCGCGTTCGTGGTAGTCCCTGCCCGTGCTGGCTCGTTGCGGCGACTAAAGACCGACGTGGTGGCACAGGTGTTTGCAGATCGGTCGGTGGGCCAGAGCCAGGAGTTGTTTGAGGACTACGGCGACAACTCGAACTACGTGTAGGTTCCGTGCGTGATTGCCGTCAGAGTACCGTTGGCGTTGGTAGTGACAATTGCAAGATTGCACAGGTACTTGAACCACCATGGGTTTGTGCCCGACGACAACCCGTTTGACTGCGTGGAGGTGCCTCTGCCAAAGCTCTCGGATGCGCCGCCCCCGGTTGCCAAGGTGGCAGACCGGCGATCACTTATGAAGCGTCTGCAAATCCACCCACCTCTGACAGCTTGTCTTCGACCCGGGTTCGTGAAGAGTGTTTCGTGTGTGTGTGTGCGTGTGCGTGGGCGCGTGCGGGTTTTGTGTTTGTGTCAGGGATGCCCTCTCACATGCTGGTTGTGGTTGCCGCTTCCAGTCCGATCCCACACCAGATCATGTTGTATCTGTCCCTGTGGAGTCTTGACTCGAAGGGTGTGACGCGTTGTCGAGCCGTACTGCGCACTGCTGGACGCAGGTGAGGTGGGCGTGCACACATGTAGCACTTTCTCTGCTCGCGACCCGGACTTGGGACTGACCCAGTGGCTGGTTTGATGTGTGCTGCTGCTGCTCCCGTAACAGCGCCAGTCCACATCTGAGGCGCAAGTGCTTGCTGGATGTTGTTCCCACGGCCGCGTACGAAGAGCTCCAGAGGTATGTGCTGGAGCAACTTCGTTCCTTCCCCACGTCCATTCGCCAGGACGAAAACATTCTGCGGACGGCCGATCGCCCGAACGCACTGGGCATCACCCTGAGAATGTCCGACAACGAAAGGTACGCACGGTGGTGGAAGCAGCCGGCCTTGTTTGTGTCGATACTAACATTCGCGTTGTGTCAGACTCGCTGTCAAGTTTCGGTTGAGTCGAAAGCGCCTTCTTGCGGAGCTGTACGTGCTCACGTTCACTACGCCGTTGCACTTCCCAAATCCAAATTGCCGTAACCTGTTGTGTATCGTTGTGGTATTTTTTGCCATGCGTCTGCCCCCCCCCCCCTTCCCCCTCGCCGAACTCAACTCTCAGCCACGAGCATTTTCAGTTGCTCATCTCCCTTGGCGGCGAGTCCGATCCCAATGTGTGGTTGACGTCGCCGTCCCCTTCGTCCACCGACCCCACCACTGCGCCTGGCGATGCAGCCGACGCCACGGCGTCCCGAGCCACGCGAGACGCTTCCGGTCTCACCGCCGGCACACGCTCACGTGTCTCTGCCGCGACACGTGCCGCACGTGCCCACAACGCACGGCTGCATCACACCGTGGGCAGGTTCAACGAGTGGCTGCGGACGGGTGGGAAGGGCGGTGGTGGACTCGTGCGCGGCGGTGTCGTGGCGGGTGTGGCAACAGTGTCCACCTCGCCTCGACACGGCGGTGATCACTCTCGCCGTGACGCTGGGTTTTCCGCGTCGCTGGGAAGCACCATGGAGGAGGCACCGGGCGAGCTGGTGGCGATTTCAGAGTATGGGCTCCACCAAGGCGAGCTCGTGGCGCTGTCGATGGCAGCGGTGATGGACAAGGTGGGTTCAAAAGGGGGTTCAGCGTCGAGGCGATGCGTTTGTGCTGCTCGTGGCGGTGGTGGTGGTGTTGGTGTTGTGTTGTTGTTGTCGTTGTTGTTGTTGCTGTTGTTGTCGATGTTGGTACAGCTGTATCGTGATGATGTGCAGCCTGACCGGTTTCGCATGGGTGTTGGTGACGCAGGGCACCGCGGTACGACACTTTCCACTTTCACAACGGGGCGTGATGGCTGCGTTGGAACGCGCTGAGTCCAAGGTGCGAGATGGGGACAGTGCACTGTTGTGATGATGATGGGTGGTTTGTGGTGGGATGGTGGTGTTCACCTCGTCCCGCCCCATTTGCACGATCGGATGGCGGCGCTGTGTTTGACGTGTTTGGCTGACGCGTGATGCGCGTCGCAGGCGGGAGCCCTGCTCTCTGGGTTGACCCGCGACACATTTTCGACTGATGACACAGCGCTGGCGCTGCACTTGATTGCGGAAACCCTTCGACAGCCCCACCCCCTTGGCGACTTTCTCTCTGCCAAGCAGCGCATCGCTTCCTCCACCGCGTGCGTGTTGTGTGTGTGTGTGTGTGTGTGTGGAAATTCGCGCGTCAGCGCTGTCGGCTTTGCTGTTACGGCCCATTCGAATTTCGCAGTGGCATAACGTTTTTGGGGCGTGGTTATTGGCTTTGTTTTCTTTGTTCTTCCTCCCGTGCTGGCATATGGTTGGGTTGGATGCAGGAGCCTGCATGACACCTCCTCCGTGTCACCACACGTGTCCGAGGAACCGTCCAAGTGGCGAGACTTTCTCGCGTTGCTGCCAGGCCCCGCGGCACAACTGTCACCGTTATTCTACACGTTCGTGGTCGCCGCGCAGCCGCCATCTTGTCTTGCTCGTGGTTGCGACACCACAGTGTTTTCACGTTGCTGCGTGTGGTCGTGTCATGCGGGTCTGCTCCAGGGACGAGCATTTTGAAGGTCTGCGTGGTTCACCGCTGCGTTGCCGGTTGATGGAGCGGCAGCAGCTGGTGCGCGAGCACTTCCAGTTCTTCAACCAGTCCGTGTTTTCCAAGTTCCCCGCGGCGTTCCCACCGAGCGTCTTCAACGAGCACTCGCACGTGTGGGCTCGGGCGGTATTGGACAGCCGTGCACACTGGTTCGTTGTCCGCCTTCCCCCTTGGGTCGCTCGTGTGTTGTCTTGTCACATGTGATGTATGCGGCCCCCGACATTGTTGTTGCGAGGATGGTGTTGTTGACGCTTCTTTTCCTTTCATCCGGCGTTACCATGAATTCTGTGTGGTTGTTTCGCGTGGGGGTTGATTGGCGGGCATGAACTACGCATGTGGACGTGACGTGCATCGTGACACTGATTGTTTTTTCGTTTTCGTGTTGATGCGACGCGCAGGTGGGATGGTGCCCCACACTTGGTGCCGCTGCTGGAGTTGCCTCTGTTGCGGCGCCCCGTTCGTGTGGAGTCTCCGCCCCATGCCGGTATCAACGCCACCTTTGCCAGTGTCCGCGATGATCTGACTGCCCAAATGCGACGTCACGTACGGCATTCTGAAGAGCGGTTGTTGCTCTTGCTTGCCTCTTGTGTGGCTTCGATGTTCACGTTGCATCGTGTGTGTGTGTGTGTGTGTGTGTGTGGTTCTTGCACCCCTGTGATGACGCAGCAACGCCTGTCAGCGTCCCATTCCAGCCTGGGTCCAGATGAGACGGTTCGTTTTTATTCTGCGTTTTGTTCGTGTTCTTGTTTTGTGGACGCTCCTTTTGGGCTGTGCTTGGCTGTGTTTCACTCGGAAACCTCGCTCACTACCTCAACACCGCGTTTCGACCTGTTGTGTGTGCTTCCTTGTGCGTTACCAGGGTGACTGGGTGTTGTCAGCATCGTACGAAGAAGTCGTGGGAGGGGAACGACTCGCGGCGCCCATGCCCTCCGCACAACCCCGACATGAGCTGTTCATGCTCACGGGCCAGCAGCCAGAGGTTGGCCAGGAACTTCCGCAGTCGCCGCGTGATATGTTGGACGTCAACCGTCACTGCCCAGCTGTCATCACGGAGTGTTTATTCCTGCAACTGACGCTTTGCCCTGACCACCCTGACTACATGGTACGAGTCGTGCAGGTTGTTGTAGTGTGCACTGATGAAAGCGGTTGCTCAGTGTTTGTGCACCGTCCCATGCGTTCTGGGTGGCCTGCGATGTGACACCAGGAACAAGCTGCAAGACTGTGGCACGCTGGCATCTACACCACATCCATAGAGGCGTGCCTGCCCCCTTCCACGCTCTTTTTCGGTTCACACGGGTGCGAACAAGACGCGGCGTGCGCACAGCTGCTGGCCTTCATCCGCGCTGCACAAGACGTTCCTGATGACTCGAGTGCCCATGTGGCGCTCCTGCGCCTACTGTTGGCGTGGCACCGGTCTGGCGAGTCCGCTGTGAAGGAAGAGTCGTCGCCCGACCCACCCGCAGCACACCCGCCTGCGCCTCCGGCGTCGAAGAAGTCCGAGTCGGCGGCTGAGGCTGGCTCCCCAGCATCCACACGATCCACGCGATCCACGGGATCTGGGCCTGCACCTGCATCGCTCCCTGCTTTAGACGCTGTCTCGCGCCGTCAACGTGAAGTGACACTCTTCCGGACGGCGGAGCGGTGCTTCTTGCATGCTGTGTCTGCCTACTCCCAATCGCCCAACAGTCGCCAGTTCTTCGAGCACGCTCAAGCTGTGGCGGAGGCTCGGCTCATGGGGCACGACGCTTCCACCACGACCACAACCAACAGCGACGGTGGCGACAGTGGCGATAGTGGCGATAGTGGCGACAGTGAAAGTGCCGGCGCCCGACCGCCACTGCATGTCGCCTCAGTCACGGATGGAACAGTCGATTTTCGAGGCCTGGTGTGCTTGGACGACGGTCGTTTGTGTGGGGTGGAAACGCAGGGTGTGGACCCGCAGTTCGAAGCGACTGTGGCTGGTGGGGTGGTGACGTCGCCGTGCGGGCTTTGTGTCGGCAAGTCTTCGGTGCTGAAGGGTGGTCGGGCTGATGTACCAACTGTCGCGGTGTGAAGTGAAGACAGGGCACGCAGTGTCTCACGTACGCTCAGAGAAGTGAACAAAAACAACAATAGTTTTCCTTGTGTGCGTGCGTGCGTGCGCGCATGGCACCACCACTGCACCAGCTGCACACGCGTTTCGACAATAATGACACAACTAGAGGACATGGGACGCAACCACGCCATAAACACATTCACGTAAACACTCACCCCAAGAGACTCTGCGGAGTCAAACTGGACGCAGCACCTCAACATTCATCACCCACAAGTCCATGCAGGTGTGCCATCACATTTTGGGCAAAGTCATCGAGCTGTGCGGACGTTTCAAACGAGCGGGCGGTGACTTCTTATTTCCCACCCACAGCAACACCACCCACGCATGCCCGTCAAATCTCACCTCAACCTTGAGCTTCAACACCTTGGGAGTAGCGGGCACACGTTCCCATTTCCACTGGCCATATCCACCTTCAAGCACCGACACCACACGTCCTGGACAACACCGTTTCGATACGTCCTGCAAGGCACTCAGATTCTCCATTAAGTCGCCACATCATCTGAAAACGTTTCTTTCACCCGCTTCCATCGCAAACACAAGACTCACCACGACACGTTCCGTCATCCACTTGAAGTCCTCTGCCTTCAAGTTGCATCCTTGCTGCAGCACAATCAATTTTGAAGCCACGGGGTTGGCGGTGAGGTCACACTGTGCATCATGATGCATGGGGACGCTCCGTACCTTGCGCACTCCGTCCAGGCGACTATTTCCGAGGTCACCATGCCCTGCGTCAAACCCGGCGGAGATTAGGATCAGATCAGGGTTGAAGGCTCGCAGTGCTGGCAACAATCGACGCTCTACTCTGTCACGAAATGCCTTCTTCCCACACTGAAACAAAGCCACCGTACATGAAAAGCCGGGCAGACACGCAAGTGAGCACGGAACGACAACACCATGGCTGCACCACAGGCAAGGCAGCAGGGTAGAAAGCACTGCGAGGTTACAACGCGTGCCAACCTGCATGCAGCGTACGTTCTTGTTGCGGCGCTTGGTACCACTCCGTCGGTCTTTCCACAGCGGCACGATGGGGCAGTTCACGACGTTGGCATCCATGTCGTCGTCCACGCCCGAGCCAGGGTAGAACATGTAGCGCCGTGTTTGGCCAGGGGACGACGTGGGGCGGCTCGGCGACTTGAGGAACGGCGTCGAAAAGTGAGGTCCTGAGGACACGCCACGTCCAGTCCTTGGGCCGCTGCCAACGGCACGACCAACAGCAGCACCAACACCGACACCAGCGCCGACACCAGCGCCGACGCCAGCGCCAGTGCCGACACCAGCACCCACACCGGCACCGGCACCGGCACTTGCACCTGCGCCTGCGCCTGCACCTGCACCACACCTTTGTGCACTTGCCCCAACCGTGTTGGCGTCACACGCCTCAACCGAACCATTGGAAAATGAAAAGTTCAGCACCGTGGGCGGCGACGCGGGTTCGAAGGTGGCTGCACGGCCTGGGTGCCCCAGCCGCTTTGCTGCAGGATCAACAGCGCCACCACCACCGCCGCCGCCACCGCCACCTCCCCCATTGAGGTTGGCATGGACTCCAGCCCCGACATGGGCATCGGCACCCCCAGGACCAGAGCCGGCCCCCGCACTGGGATCCCGCCCATGTGGCTGCGAGGGAAGCTTGGGGTGCGGTAGCTTGGGACCGGCGGTGGCGGTGGCGGTGGCGGCCTCCTCTGTCGTGCGGGGCAGCACAAGACCACCGGCGTGGGACCGGGGAATCGGCTGCTGCATGCTGACGTGCGTGACCCTGGACAAGGGCGTGCGAGGCGCGGCGGGTTGACGTGCTGCATCCGCGGCTCGACTGCCACGATCACTGCTGCCGCTGCTGCCCGCCAAGCCCCCCGCACGCGCACCAGCACCGCCACCGCCACCAGCACCAGCACCAGCACCCGCGCCACTACCACTGCCACTGGTACGTGCCATCGAATCAGGGCCGGAAGTGGAGGTGGAAGTGGAGGCGGATGATCGAAGGTGGGGGGGAGGCGGGCGCGTGACGCCAGCCGCTTGCCGAATGGCGGCGACACGTGGGCTCATCAACGCCGATGCCACCACACCACGCGACGGCCGTGGATGGCGCGGAATGTGCGGCGGGGATGGAGAGGGAGATGGAGATGGAGATGGAGATGGAGATGGAGAGGGAGAGGGAGAGGGAGATGGAGGCGGCGCGGAAGACGTGGGGTTGCCACGCTTGACGGGTTGTGGGGGGTCCACCTTGGTTGCGTGATGGCCGGTTAGGGGTCTTGCGTGGCGGTTGCGGCGTACCTGGGCTGGTGCTCGCTTGGCGGGGCGCTTGGCGGGGTCATGGCGTGCCTTGCCACTGCGTGTGCGGGGTGGACTGAGCAAAGACGAGGGGCCACCGGTTCCTGTGTTTGTTGAACCGGCACCTGCGCCGCTCGCAACGCCTGAGAGAGGGGCAGCGGCGGCGTCGTGGGTTGAAGGTGGTGCTGACTTGCCAACGGTGGTGGTGGTGGTGGTTGTGGACAGCGTCAGCGACGCCACCGTGCTGCTATGTTGGCCATGGTGCGTGCCCTGACTTCTTCCGGCGTTCAAGCGAGGGATTGACTGGACAGCACCCACGCTAGCCGGCGCCATCTCCACATCGCCGTCAGTGTTGCCGTCCTCGTTGTTGCCACCGCCACTGCCACCAGCCTGTATGGCGCTCACGTCTCCACCAGTGGCGGCAGCTGCGTTTGCGGTTGTGTTCGCGGCCGTGGCGCGGCGGCGTCTGCGACGCTTTTGTGCCCGGGTGGCAGCCGTGGAGCCCGAGGAGGTGGAGGATGAGGGTGTGGCAGTCGCAGCGGCTGCACGCTTGCGAGACCGAGTCACCCTCCGTCCCTCCCCAGCCTCGGTGGTGGTGGCAGTGGCGGTGGCGGCGGTGGTGGTGGTGGCGCCGGCGTCAGGGTTGGCGGAGTTGGTGTTGGAAGCGTTGGAAGCGTTGGCAGCGCGCGTGGAGCGAGTGGAGCGAGTGGAACGCCGGCGCGGAGGCAGTGAAGTGTGGTGGGCGTCCTCCCCTCCACTGTCACCGCTCTTGTTGCTCGCTTCCGCGGCTGCAGGGCCGCGTTCCGCGCCGGTGGCAGGCTCAGCGGTGGTGCCACGCAGGCGAGAGGAGCGCCTGCGTGTGCGCTTCGGGCGGCCGGACGAGCCGACAAGGGTAGGGGGAGCAGAGGCGGTGACTGTGCGAGCCTCTTCGGCGAGTGTTGGGGTGGAACGCTGCCAACCACCCCAAGAGCGTGCCACATAACGACTTGAGTATTCATGGCGCACACCGGGCGCGGACATGACATGACGTGGCACATGTTTGGGCGTGTGATATCACAAGGGTGTGGGTGTGGGTGTGGGTGCGGGTGCGGGTGCGGGTGTGGGTGCGGGTGCGGGTGCGGGTGTGGTGGGAGAGGGCATCGACGGATCACGCACCTGCTGGGATCGTTCCACATCATACAAGTGGACGGAGAAGAACAACAGGCTGTTGCTGTCTGGCTGCTTTTTGTAGAACTGCTTGACGATTTCTTCCGTGCCATTGCCGTGGTGCACATCCCAATCCACAATTGCAACTCGCTGGGGCGGGCACAGAGTGAGAGAATAGAGGCACAAGACACAAGCAGGTGCACGAGGCAGGCAAAGGCAGAGACGATAACGCAGACTGCAGTCTACAGGTAGGCGTGCAAATGCCTAGCAGCCGCGCACTCTTGTCACACAACACCAACACCAGCAACGCAACGTACGGCACCATGTCGGGCAACAGCGTGCAGGGCACCAATGGCGACCGAGTTGAAGATGCAGAACCCACACGAAGAGTCCTTCTCAGCGTCCGCCATGAGACCCTCCACCCCCGCGTGGTGCCCAGGTGGCCGCACAACGCACAGTGCGTTGCGGGCCTGCGATGTGAGCACCGAGTTCACCGCAGAGCACACGGCGCCGGCAGCACGCAGGGCAGCCTTCATCGAGCCGCGAGTGAAGGAGGTGTCACACGCGTCCTCGCTCTTCCACTGGTCAGGCGGGTCTTGGCGCAGCGCTCGCTGCAGGACGGGAGTGAATGGCACAGGGCGGCCGAGGGAGACCACTTGTTGCGCTAAACTCTCCACGAGGGCGTAGTACCTGCACACAAGGAGAGATCAACAAACCAATGCATGTGTGTGGTGTGTGTGCGGATGGCGGTGTGTACATGCGTGCACATGTGCGTGGAGACGCATGCGCCAGTTAGGTGGTGGTGCAGGGAAATGGAGAGCACACCGCCGGAAGTGGGAGAGAGATGACACGACACAGGCACAGCACGCACTTGACAGAATGTGCTCGGATCACGTCATTCTTCGGAGCCACCGGGAAGTCGGTTGTGACGTGAACTTCATGCGCAGGCATCACCGTGGGTTGCTGAAGCAAGTCGCGGATGGCGCGAATACGGTTGGGTGACTCTTGGTGAAAGGTACCGCCGTGTTCCAAGCAGTCATCGTGGTGCAGCACCCATGTGCGAAGTGAAGGAACTTTGGCCAGCAGGGTCTATAGCGCAGTCACACATGTATGCACACACGCACACACACACGCACACACGCACACACGCACACACGCACACACGCACACACGCACACACGCACACAGACAGCAGTAAGAGACGCAATGAGCACAGTCATTGACACCAAGTGAGCCCGACTCTCACCTTGCGCACATCCGAACGTAGTGTCGGCGACCGACGCTCTTTGTAGCTGCCATGTTCAGCACGGCAACAAGGAGAGCACAGCAGGAGAAAAGTGAGAGGGAGGAGGAACAGTGGCGTGTAACAACACCGACAAATGCGACGTGGCGACAACAAGAACACCACACGCCCCAACAAAACAACAACCCCACCCCAGTGCGCGAGCGATCAACGAAAGGCAGTGCCAGCAGCGTACACGCCGGCAACATCCAAAGCCGTTTCGCGGCTGGTGTTTTGTGCCCGAGGGTTTGCTCCTGCTGCCAGCAGCATGCCGATGCAGTCACAGCGGCCCAGTCGGGCAGCTCGCATGAGTGGCGTATCGCCACATGAACTCCGCGCGTCAATTGTGGGACCTGGAGTCTCTGCCAGCAAGCGTTGCACTACTGGAGCGCCCCCACAGGCCGCGGCCCAGTGCAAACACGTGAAGCCCTCTCGGTCTTGCACGTCAAACTGGGAGTAGGCACACTCTCGGATGAGCAGGTCCACGATGGCGACCGCATCGGACTGGTGGGACAATGCACACGCGGCCATCATCGGCGTGTAGCTGCGCGCAGACGCGACACGGAGGACAGTCAATGCAAATGCACGGGGCTCCATGACACATCAAAACAGCACGGGTATGAGGCGAAGAAACGAACGCACCCAAACTCGTCCTTTTGGCTCGCTTGCCGTCTGCAAGAGGGTGCACCAACACGAGTGTACAGCGCCTTCACAGCTTGGAACCTGCACTCTCAATGAGAGTTTATCACCAGCACAACGACGGGTTGCGAGTGTGCGTGATTGGGTGGCGGAGCACAGAAGGTATCGTGAGACTCGGCGGCGCGACGGAGGCGGTCAATAGGGTGCATGCATCTGAGCCAGGCAAGCTGCCATGACTTTGTCGGTGCACAACACGAACGTACCCTTGCACAACCGCCGCATGGAGTTGAGTAGCTCGGGCTCCACGAACCGTCACCGGCGTTTGCACCTTCGCAAGCATCTTTGTCGCCAACGACACGGCGGACGCAATGGTGTCGACGTTGATGCGAAGTTGGGGGCGCTTGGTCGGAGATACGGCTGAAGTGGAAGACCGTGGCGAGTCTGTTCAAAAACACGAACGCACCGAAGCACATCGCGCACACCAAACAAAGGGGGGATCAGTTGGTGTGGCCGGTGTCGGGTGTGTACACTTGCAGGATGCAAAGAAACAGCAACCAGAGCTTCACCACACCGCAACGTTGATCACCTTGGCTATGGCCAGAGTCACCACTTTTGCTTCGCTTGCGTTCGTTGGAGTGCTGCAAGTGGGTGGGTTGTGACTCCAGTTTGATTGTCTCCGACACAGGCGTCCCTGTTCCCGTTGTAGACGGCGACTCCGCAGCCTGTGTGGACGGCGAAGAGCTTGCCGATGCGGTGGTATTCCGTGGACGAGATGGCGAAACGTGGGCCGCCGCCGCAGCCCATGACAAGTCAGGCCGGGTGGTGGAAGGGCTGCGGGCACCATGATGCAAGCCGCCTGGCGGGGACTGGGTAAACTCCAGAATCTGCGCCACAGGGCGCTGCTCAGGCGTCGTATCGCCATCAGACGGGGTGGATGTAGGCCGTGAGCGGCTATGGGCGCGGGTTGATGCGCGTGGCATTGTCTTTGGAGGCGCGCCGCCAAAGTGAAACTCACAGCAGGGGCTGGCACAGTGATGGTACAAAAGGCCAGCGCCAACACTCCGCAAAGCGTACTGCGTGCAACCGTGAAGGCGGTGTGCTCCTTGTCGCCACCCTTCAAACAATGGGAACCTGCACCGTTCGTGCGGCGTGCCACACAGAGGACAGCACGTGGGCAACCGAGCACCAACGTGCCTGTACTCAAAGGCACACGTCGGAAGGATACCATCATGCGCCAGCAAAATGTTATGACTTTTGAAACAAAACGGAGCAGCTTTGGCCCGCATTGGGTGGGACAGGCACGTGGCTTTCGTAGCGTAGCCGTGGAGTGAACGCCCCTGCGTCCGCAGGAGCCGCACGTGTCAATGGCATCCGGCGAGAGAAAGGAGCATGTGCCGCGCAAGGTGGCTGTGCTGGCAGCTGGCGATTCAAAGCTTGCGGAACGGTCGTACAACATGGATCAGGGTGTGTTCATCAAGGACAACATCGCCATCAACGCAACAGGCGTGTTCATGAAAGACAACCCCAAGGCATTCACGGTGAGTTGTGCACCACCTAGTGACAAGTTACCACAAGGAATTTGTGTGGAAATGCGTGGTTGTGTTGCCTCTCACCCACCCCTTGGTTCTGTCCTTCCAGTGTTCTCCGGGGGAGTTGACTATGGGCGACATTGTGGGCCGCGGTTCATCGAGCTATGTGCAGCGCGCTATTCACAAACCGACTGGAACACCTCTTGCTTTGAAGGTACGAGCTGCGTTGGATGGTGTGCATGTGGTGTTCAGTCGTTCACAGGCGCGTGGTGGATTGCAGGTGTTGAACGTGCTTGACAAAAGCAAGCGAGATCAGTTGATCAAGGAGATCCAAGCTTTGTACAATGCAAACTGTGACTGGTTCGTTCTGAGTGTTTAGGTCGCCGGGCTTCCACCGCGAGACTCACCTCCGCGCACGTTGGTCCGATGCGCAGCCTTGTGCAGTTCTACGGCGCTTTCCACCAAGAAGGGTACATCAGCATCGCTCTCGAGTACATGGACGGTGGCGCTCTGAGCGACGTACTAAAGGCTGTGCGTGGTGTTGGGCGACCCTGTGGTCCTTTCTCGTGTTTGGTCTTCTTCATGCATACCCGCTTTGGGCTCACACACGGGCGTTGGAGCAGGTACATCGCATTCCGGAGAACGTGTTGGCGAACATGACCTTCCAGATTCTGTGGGGTCTCGGGTACCTCAAGCACGAAAAACGCCTGCATCGAGTGCGTGTGGGAACAAAGACGCCAAGATGGGCTTGGCTTGTGTGTGAGGGGACATGCGTGGTGGATGTCTCTGTTGACACTTGCTTGCCATCAGGATCTTAAGCCGTCCAACCTGCTTGTCAACTCGAAGGGACAAGTGAAACTCACTGACTTTGGTGTCTCCACCGAGCTTCAGAGTTCTATTGGTGAGTTTTGGGTGGGACACACGACATACCACAGCCAACCAAAGCCGCCACCCTGACTCGACTTGCTGCGCACATGGCAGCCATGTGTGCGACGTTTGTAGGTACCTTCAAGTACATGTCCCCAGAACGAATTATGCACAACCCATACAGGTCCGCATGGTGTTTGCTTTGCTTTGTATGCACGCAGCACATCTCACTGGTGTTTCTCACTGCTGCCTCCCCCGCCTTCCATGCAGCTATCCGTCTGACATCTGGGCTCTGGGCTTGATATTGATAGAGGCCGCCACAGGCGTGTACCCATATGACAGCTCGGATGCATGCATCGATGTGAGTTGTGCCGCGTGCTGCGGCCATCGAATTGTCTGTGGGCTTGCTATGAGCTCATGACGTTCTTTGTGACCCCTCCCCCCACCCCCCACCCCACAGATGGTTCAAACTATCATCGAGTCGGATGCACCGAGGCTGGACAAGAGTACGCTGTGATGTGACAACGCATCCTGTGCGGTGTTTTTTTCTTTTCTTGCTATGGCAAGTGTACGCTGTCTTCCTGACTTCTTGTTTCTCCTCACAGAAGCTTTCTCGCCTGAGTTTTGTGAGTTTGTCTCACAATGTGTCAAGAAGAAGGTACTGCGTCGGGCGCGCGCAGTTGGATGTGTGTGGCTCCGCGCTGTGGGCTGGCGTTGACGCACTGTTGCGCCAACACACCGTGTGCCTTCGTCTGTTCGACAGCCCGAGTCTCGGTTACCGCCCGATATTTTGTTGGGGTCGCCCTGGTTGGCAAAGCATGGCGCCACAAGTTCGTTTGCGCGCACCTGAAAGTGTCTCGTTCCCTGCAAAGCTGCGAAGAGAGCAGTGTCCTCACTGCTGCATGCACTCCTCGCAGGTCTCAAGCGCTCCACTGCCAATGTGAAAGCATGGGTTGATGCCGTGACAGGTCGGGGCGACGGCGCATCGAAGAAATAGCGTCGTGTCATTATTGTGTTGTGTAAGGGGCGCGTTTGAAGTGTTGTGTGCTGTGGCTCGTGTGTGTGCGTTGTGGCTTCCATGTGTGCCGAAGCACCAAGAGAGCCTGGCCTTGCACAGTAAGAAAGATTCACTGTACGTGTTCATTGCAGTTTCTCTTCTTCTAAGAAAGCCCTTTCATGCTCGAGTGCCGCGTCAGGGGATGAAGGGTGGGTGGGCCCACTCACTACACAGGTCTCTCGCCCACCAATGTGTACACCTCCACAGCATGCACACGAAACGGCACCTCCGTGGTGTCATCCGACGCCTTGACAAAGGCGGGGCTTCGGAAGATGTTCGATGCGCTGGTGGTGCCCTGTTTCCGAGAACACAACACGCAAGCACACCGCCCGACACAGCACATCGCACATCGCACAACGAAGAAAACGCACACAAACGTCCACAACGCCAGGGACATGGGGCAACACAAGCGTCAGACCAGACAAAGGTGAACCTCTGCTGCAGGTGGGGAGGGGGTTGTTGTCCACAGCCTGCTGTGGCACCTACATTGGTCAAGCCCTTGTGCAAACGAATGGCGACCGCAGATGTGGAGGAGCCGCCGCAGGCAAGGAACTCTGGGGAGCACATGACGCCGACCACACGTTGCGCTGCGTCCGCTTGCACGGCGTACGACCGCCGGGCGTCTTCGGGAAACAACTGGAACAGTCGTGTGGTGGCGACACGGCCGGTGGCCTTGAGTGGGCGTAATACAACGTCCGTGTAGAACCCGAACACCGACTCGTTCTCTCGGTAATCCACGGCCGCGGCAGCGTCGGCTGCGTCCGAGTCCGCGGAGCGTTGGGGTGACGCGTGAATCAGCACAATGGACGGGGATTCCAACCGGGTTTGCTCGTACAGACGGTCCAGTCCCCAGCCGTGCACGTCGGTGGAGTACAGCTGCTTCCAGTCCGATGTGTGGGCCTCGAGGGTCAAGTGGTCAAACAGCCAGGATAGGGCCTTCGGGTTGGCGATGGTGGATGGCGGGGACACCTTGGGGTGATACCTGACGAGTACACACAAGGAAGACACAACAGAAGACACAACAGAAAACACAAAACAAAACCCAACTCAAGTCAACGGCAACCACATTCCGATCGCGCCAAGCCCGCCCATCCCTCGTTGCACGGTGTGTGTTGGGGGGGGGGGGGGGGGGCGTGTGAAACACAAACATACACCTGTCCACGTACCACAGAGGGGGTAGAACAACTGGGCTGTTGCCACGTGCTTTCAGAGCGGCTTGGAACCTGGACAGGGTTTCGTTCACCCAGTCCCGCCGGAACCGCCGCAAGCCAAACGCCAGTTTGAACACGTTGCTGTCAAGGGCCTGGATGTTTCGCCGAGAGAGGGTTGCTATCACCTGCAACATCGTTTCGTTTCCACCACGTCACAAAACCGGCAGTCCAACATTCCCCTCCGACAACGTACCTCGTCGGCGGTGTTACACTTGACAATCGCAGACTCAAAGGACTTGGTGATGGCCACACACAGGCGCAAGAGCACCTTGGGGCCTTCATTCATGAAACTGTACATAAGGAAGAGCCCACAAGCAGACCACGAGGCAACGACATCAACAGCCAGGACTGCGACACCACACCAACCCGACACACACGCGCGGATCTCATTGCGTGTTGCGCACCCGTCCATAGCCCGAAGCAAGAGATCAGGCTTCAGCCACCCGACAAACAGACTATCCAGCCATCTGTGAAGAACATTCTCGACAGCAGCTGCCGCACCAGCTTGCTGTGCCATGCAACCCACGACACAGCACGAACAACGAACAACGAACAACGTGTCAATCCCACGCCAGGCACTCGCAGCAGACCACATTCTTCCCGCCTGTGACGCCACTACCCCCCAGCCCGTGCTCTGCAGTTCATGGACGTACGTGAATGGCTTTTGCAACTGCTTTTGATCGTTGTTCCACGAGCAACCGTGCCACAGCGGCCAGCGACTTGGACACGTGGGGGTGAGCAGGGAGACTGGTGCCGTCACGCTTCAGCAAGTACCCCAGAAAGCCAAACGCCTCAGCCTCCGTGGCCCCGGCGTACAGTGCTGCGGATGCAAATGCCACTGCCGACGGACAGAACTGGATGCTGTGCACTTGCGCGAACAGGCACAGGACCCGCCGTAGCTGCTGCTTCTGTGCCGCTCCGACCCAAGCCTCGAACTGGGATGGTGTGGCTCCAAGCGATGGCACCTGGACAACACACAAGAGAACAGCCACAACCACCACACACCCGCCCATGCGTGGTCACAACACCCATGGACATTCAGTCACGTTCGTCAGAACGCGTGCTTTGCTTTGGCGTACAGCGACGAGAACCACGCACCCGATACACATGCTCTGCCCACATGGAGGCCGTGGACGCTACCGTGGCACTGCCGGGTGCTGTAGAGCCTGCACCCGCGCCTGCGCCTGCCCCAGCGCCCGATCCAGTGATATTCATCACTTTTGTGGTTGCCGCGGACGGTGATGACTCGCTGCTAGATGTAGTATCCACGCCAAACACGCTTTGCAGTGCGGACCGATACTCCAACTCGCCAGTGGAGGACAGCTCTGCAATCCGCTTCGTCCAGACCAACAGGCGCTCGCTGGATGGTAGACCCGCACGACATTGCTTCTTCACACCCTTGCAGACTACATGCACCTGTGTGGGCGCAGATCGCCGTGCCATTGTGCCAGCCTAATGAAGTCAGCCGTGACCGGCATTCGCAGAGCCAGCCAGACATGTGTGGGGGTATTTGTGGTGATTTACATGTGGTTTGCTCAAGATTCTGGCCTACGACTCATCGCTGGCGCCGCTTTCTCCAGTCACATCTCCCGCACCCGCTGGCGCAGTGGAAGAAGGGTCTGGACTGCTGGTACTCGCATCAGCATCAGCAGAGACCGCAGGCTCAACATCCGGTGTATCTGCACCGCCTGCCTCGGCGGAGAGGCTGTTTGACCCAGCCTCTTCCGCTACTGGAGCTGTGTCGGTCTTGGCCTCGTCTTCGGTGGGCGTCGGGTTCACTGAATCTGTCGAAGCAGCGCCAGCTCCGTCGGTAGGCTCTGTCCCCCCTCCTGCCTCGGCTTCAGCAGCAGCAAGTGCGGCTTGCTGAAGGCGCTCCAACTGGCATCATACAACCGCCCCGAACAGTCAACGCCGTACATGGGTCATGGGCAGCGGAAACACAAACAAGCGCACCTCCTCAGCTTCCTCATCGTCATCAGACTGGCTTGGTGCACTAGGAAGGAACTCCGCATCACTACCACACACCGCTTCAAAAATGTGTTTCGCCAGCCGCTGTATCACAACACGAGAGAGTCAACAAAGCCAAATAACAGCAACGCAAGGCGGCAGCGCACCACTTCCAGCTCGTAGTGCATGCGGACACTCGCATCGGTGGACAATGCAACAAAATCGCCTTCCCCAGCCACACGTGCGTCCACAGGGACGGACAACAAGATACCAGACGGGATCTCCGACCTCGGGCGCGATGTCAGCGAGTTCTGAGGCGTACGCACGGTCAGACGCAAGACCACTCCCGGCGGCCACACGAGCCAGACACCAATACGAACCACCACGTAAAAGGCCGTCCACAACACTCTCGGTTTGTCATCGTCACTTGGCGTGGCAACAGCTTGAGCACCCGCACCGGCACCGGCACCAGCACCGGCACCGGCACCGGCACCAGCACCAGCGCTGGCGCTGGCGCCAGCCTCCACATTGGACAACGCAACTGCATCCCCACTCTCCTCAGCTCCATCCTGTGGAGCATCGGTGCCGTTGTCTGTATTGGACACAACCCCCTTCCCACCCGTCGAGTTGGGTGCGGCTGTGGAGTCGAGGGCAGCTGGGGAGTCGCTTGTGGCGGTGGTGGCGGCGTCGTTCGCCGGGGACTGTCCAACGGCATCTTGATTCGACGCGCCAGGGACCTCTTCTGGGCTCTCCTGGGGGGAAGACGCAGCGTACGCCTCGATCACACGCTTCAGCATGGCAATGGCAACAGACCCGTCCACATCATCTGGACCAGCCTCGGTGTACACATGCCACAGGAACGTGTTTCGAGGTGTCACATAGCACAACGGGTCTTCTTGCAACAGCTGCGGCAATCGATGGGCGTCAAGGTAAGCCACCATCCAACCGGCCATGTTAGTAAAGTCACACTACGTACCATCACGGCCGTGGGGTTATCGAAGGGAGGAGTATGGGGAGGAATGGTCAGGAACACCCGCGGCGTCTCTGGCAACAACGACTTCGTCGTCACAATAAGAGCACGGGCCACACGCCGAGGGTTCGGCTGGATGTATCTTGGCATGTACTCAGGATTGCTAACAAGCCATCGACTGCGCAACACCCACCCTTCGCTTGTGGTGACAGCAACTGTAGCACCACTTGGCGTGGGGAAGTCCCCATCGGCCAGGCTGGTGGTGTCCGCGACTGAAATCGAGGTGATAGGGGTTCGCAGCATGTAGATGCTACCATTGACAGCCGAGGAGCGACAAAACGCTTGGGCGACCTCACTGATGCCATACATCGGAGTGATAAACGCAGACGATCCAAATCGACCGATTGAGTTCAGGTACCTGCACCACCCGAACCGTCCACGTCACACACCAAAGGAGACAGCACAGGTGCAGTGCCGACCAAGCAACAGCCATACCTGACGACGCAAGCCATTCCATCCTTGGATGACAGCAAAGAGCCGTCTTCGCCACGCCCTTCCGCATGCAACAACAGTGCCACAGCATGCAGCACCACCTTTTGCAGCTTGTCGGACAACTTGCACGACCTGCGAGCGAGAGCACGAAGGCCGGGTAACAAGGTAACACGGGATTGTTAAGTGTAGGGGCACAGATACAACTCACTTCAAGAAAGCAGGGAACGGAACGTCTGGGTCGTAGGTGTAGTTCGACACTTGTGCTTTGTTCTGCGGCCTGCAGTTCGCGGCGGCAATGAAATGAGGAAAATGGAACCAAAAACAATGATGTGCACACGTTGCAAGCACGCACCGCATGAGGGACCGGCCTTGTCCCAACCCAGCCTCATTTCGTTCCATGACCTCGCCACCAGACTGTGTCGTGGACCAGTCCAGGCAAAATTGGAGGAACTTGCTGAGGCGTCGCTTCTCAATCAGACTGAACGCTTTGCTCACGAACAGGTCACGCTTGGCGCAAGGAACTTTGTAGATGGCCGCGTTCGGGTATGTTGTGGCATCCTTGGAAGGCGTCTTTGATGGAAGATGAATGAATGCGCCATCCAGTGCTCGAAACTCGACGTAGTGCCCCATCCCTCCACGGACCATGGTGTTCACAATCTCGCCGCGGCTCAAGCATATGCGATGCCGCAGGCTCAACGCCATGCGCCTGCCCTCTGCCACCATGCCGGGGCTTGGAACTGACATCTCCACGTTCTGTCGGAAACAAAACCACCCAAGAAGTGACACAAGAGCTGCAGCCGCTGCACACAAGATGGCACACCTGAAACCAAGGGCGGTAGGCAGCTGCTGGACCAGGCAGCGATACCACACGGTCCTTCCACCCCTCTGGGGCACTGTGCATCTCCACGGCATCACTATCGCCTTTGCCAGGCGTAGACTTATCCTTGGTAGACTGGGCATCCTCATCCGCAGAGGTCGCAGCTTCCTGAGCCTGCTCCTCGGGCTTCTTCTTCACGACGTCTCCTCTGGCCAGAGCTTCGACAGCCTGATCAACAAGCTTCACGTCTGAGACAGCTGTTGTATCCGCACACACTGTAGAACCATGGTGCAACGCCGCCCACTCTTGGAACTGGGTCAACGGGAAGCTGGCACACTCAGTGCCGTAGTAGTCGTTCTGTCCCACACACACACAACAAACACACCCAGTCACGCCATCGCCATGACAGCTCAAAGAACCTCGTTCGCAACAAGGAACCATACCCGATCCATGTGTAGGACGGACTTGCCATCACGTGCACAGGCACTGCAATCAATACACAAACCAAGCCAACGGTGTCAGACGGCCACACAACCACAGTGTTGGGCCAAGCAGTGACATCGGTACGCCAAGAGCCGGTCACGTACGCAGCGATCATACACTCAGTGGTGCCCGTGCCAAGAACGATCACATCAAACACTTTGCGAAGCGTCTCATCCATGTCCATGGTGAACGAAAGGGGTTTGAAGACTGCAAGCCTGCTGTGAAGCCAAGCGGAATGGTGACAGCACCGGCGGAACGTGCCAAGATTGCTATGATTGAAATTATGTCACATTGTAATGTCACGTCATGTTGTGCCAATCACGTAGTTACATCCGGCTTCGCCCGAACTTGAGCTTGTGCGCGTGCTCGGTCACACGTTTACTGGCCATCAAGCCCGCCGTTCGGTATGCTTGCTGGTACGTCACCCCAGCCATCACTTCTTTAACAACCTCGAACACAGTGTGCTGGCAGTTCACAAGGAGTGCGCCGTAGTGGACCATCTCGCTCGCGTCTTCACCAAACATGTGCGCCCCCACAATCGTTCCGCCATCGATCAGGTAAACCAGCTTCACAAATCCCTCGCGCGGCTCCACACAGTGCTTGAGCGTGCTGGTGGTTATGGATACAACAATACAGAGAGCGGAAGGATGGGGTCACACACAAACTACACAAACCAAAGCGACACGCGTGCCGTGCCCCAAACTGACCTGGAGTACAACCCGATGCTGCATGCCACATGTCGACGTCCATACCGCTCGACTGCGTCTTCTTCAGTCAGTCCCACAAACGCCACGTCGGGAGACAACCACATGGCAACCGGGATGTGGTCATAGTACTCCGCCCGCAGGTGCGAACTGGGCCACTCGTTGATGAACGCGGAGTACACCGCACGGATACCCTGGGCTTGCCCCGTTGTGACCAAGCCGTGTGGCAGGAACACAGACGGCCCAGACACATCACCAACCGCGTAGATGTTTTCCACACCACTCCACATCGAGCGTGGTTGCACCGGGATGCGGCCGTACCGGTCCGTCTTGATTCCAACACAGGCCAGGTCGAGTGTGGAGGTGTTGCCAACTCGGCCAGTCGCGGCCATGAACGCATCACAGCGCACGACCAGCGGACTGGAGATCGTGGACGCTGGCGAGCTGGGCTCACACCCCTTCCAGCAATACTCTGCCGCAGGTGGCAGGTCTGCCTCTCCAGCAGCGCTCCGAGGCTCAACCAACAGCTCCACAACGTCCCCACTGCTGGGGTCGCTGCTGGGCACACGCACAAACTTCACGGTGGCATGCAACACCACCCTGACGCCGCAGCGGGCAAGGCGAGCCAGGATGGCCTTGCGCAGAGTGGAGTCGAGTGACGTCAGCATGTCAGGCATGTACTCGACGACAAGCACCTCCGCTCCGAGTTGCCTCATGATGAAGGCGTATTCAATGCCGATGATGCCTCCGCCCTGGATCACGAGTCGGCGTGGTGTGCGCCCCAAATCCTTGATCGTGTCGCTATCAAACACGTACTTGTTGTCAAACGGAGTTCCAGGAAGGTGGGATGCAACAGAACCCGTCGCGACGATGATGACGGCGCCCGTAACGGTGTGGGTGAGAGGCTCATCCAACCCACAACAGGCCGAAACCCCCACAGTGTGCTCATCCAGCATGCGTGCGTAGCCTTTCACAATGGTGGCATACTCGCCGCTCTTGGTTTCCGTTCCATCTGCAGTGTCTCCGTGCTTGCCACCTTCATGTGGGAGGGGCAGTTTCGCCACGCGATCCAGTGTGTCCGTCAAGTGTTTGTTGACCAGGTGCCATGGCACACGCTTGCGCCCACAGGCGTCGCCATGGATCTTTCCACACGCCCTGTGGATCTTGGAAACGGCCCCTGTGGGCGCCGCCCAGATCATGCCACGGGGTTCAATCACTGCGGACACAGGGGAGGGGAAGCGCACACCAGGCACCGTTGCGTGAGAGCACACTCCACAAGTCCCAATGGCACACCACCAGTGGCCGAGCAACACGAAACACACCGCATGTCCTCTTCTTCAGCCAGGAACATATCGATACTACACTTGCACCTGCTGGACCACCGCCCAGCACCACAACATCGTAGTCGTAGGAAGCAGCCATGGCGCGGACAACCGGGTTGGGGTGAGGCTATCGAACGGCTGTTCGAGACACGTGTCACATGCTGTGCTGTACAACCCCAATTGTGTACCCATTCGGATTGGGTGCGCAACCCGCGGTGTACTTGCCAACTCTGGAACATGGCGGCCGAGTGCAAACAGGCCGCGCCTGTGGCGTCAGAGGCTGGTCTGACCGTAGATATATTCATGGCGGGACGGGTGTGTCTTCTTGGGGAGCATAGCGATTGGGTTCGTCTTTGCGTTGGTGTCAAGCGCACACTTCCGATCCGCATGTCAATCTCTCGCCTTGTGCGCACGTGTTCACAGGCCGGATCGTATCGCCATTTCAACAAGGACATCACGCAGGGCTGCACGATTGTTTGCCCCACCAACCAGGGGATACGGGGCAAAGCAACGCGGGCTGCCAGCATCCGATTGGTGAGTGAGCGAGTGGATGTGACGCGCACGGTCTGTGGCTCCCTGTCTCACGCCGGCACCCACACGCTGCAGGCGGACATCACAGACTCCGTATTCTCCTCCGAGCTTGACCGCGAAGAATTACTCAAAGGTAGGTTCCCTGTTCCCTCTCTGCACGGACGAACCCAGTCTCACACACGCCCATGTGCCACTGCGTCCGCAGTGGCTCGCGCGGGCGGCTATTGGTCATACGTTGCCGGCACCTGCTACACCATGTTGACCAACTTTGAAGTGGCTGGAATCAGCATTGTTCTCACGGAGCAAAGCCTTCCATCAGGGAAAGGTCTTTCCTCGTGCGTGTGCAGGGGTCCCCCATCCAGCGCGTTGGATGTGTAGGTTCTTTCCCTTTCCTCTGTGTGACTGTTTCATGCTGCCTGCGTCCTGTAGATCTGCCTGCATATGCGCCTTTGTCGTCACCGCATTCAGTCTGGTGTACGACCTCAAACTGTCTGCACGAGGCATCATGGAGTTTGCCTATCTTGGTGAGACAGTCACGCCGTCCAAGTGCGGTCGCATGGATCAGGTGCGTGTGGGTCCTGCCGTCTCGATCCACACGCTCACTCACTCGCACACTCTCTCTCTCTCTCTCACTCACACACACACACACACACACACACACACACACACACACACAGGCATGTGCTTTCGGCGTCCCGGTCATCATGTTCTATGACGGCGATTTTCTTGATGTGTCCCCCATCGACGTGAAGCATCACGTGTATCTGGTGATCGTGGACCTCCACGGGGAGAAGGACACGAAGACCATACTGGATGCCCTGCAAGCCGCCTTCCCTGTCGCTCATTCTGAGGTTCACAAGGGCGTGCACACGTGGCTCGGCAGCAACAACCTTCGCATCGCCACACAGGCGGCAGAGGCACTACAGACGGGCGACGTGGCACAACTAGGGCGTTTAATGGTTGAAGCGCAAAAGGGTGCGGTGGTCTGGGACGCAAACGTTTGCTGCACTGTGCCATGCGCGTGCGAAGCACTGTGCTTGGTTGTCCTGACCTGTGTCCTTTGTCTCAGGAATGGACGAGTTCGGGGCCGCTGCATGTCCATCCCAACTGAAAGCTCCTCTGCTGGTGAGTCCTCCCTTGCCACTGTTTGCACGTGGGACACTGTGTGTGCGTGGGCACGTCAGCTGGGCTGTCCGTCGCTCTGACTCGTGGCCCTGCAGCACAAGGTCATGGCGTGCGAGGCACTGCGTGAGTACGTCCATGCCGTCAAGTGCGTCGGTGCTGGAGGGGACGGCACTGCGCAGGTGTTGTGCAAGGACAGTGACGCACAGCGGGAGGTGATGCGCATTATCGAAGAGGAACTCGGCATGACGGCACTTCCACTGACGCTGTCTCCAAAAGCGCGGCTCCGAAGCGGCTCGCTCGGCAGTGTGACCAGTTGCTAGCACGGTGCATGAGCAGGGTACCCTGTGAGACACGTGTGTGGAGAAAAGTCGTGGCGGAGATTATGTTTGTTCCATGTTTCTACACAAGCGGAGTGAAAACCCCGTTCACACAGTGGCTAGTGTCCTGTGCCGTCACACATTCATTGAATGACGCACTTCGGGCCGCAGTTGGCGACAAGGGTGTCGGCCACAGACGATGGCCCAGGAGCCTGTTGACCTTCGGCTGTTTCTACGACCAGACGAAACTCGTACGTCGTTGTCGGCAGCAGCCCTTCCACCGTTTGGCGCGTCTTGTCAGCGCCGAAGTTCATGCTACGCGCCGCGGTCCACTCCTCCGAAATCTCCTTCACTTGGACAGTGTACGCCGTCGCACCGTCCACAGCATCCCACCATACACCCATGCTCGTCTCCTGTGGGTCATTGGTGTGGATTCTCGGGCCCGCAGCCTCGGCAGCCATGATGAATGGGAAGCGAAAGGCTGTTTGCGATGCGCGAAACAACCAAGCACTGAGAACGTCGCAGCATGTGTGAAGTTGACGTGACGATCTTTGTTCAACTGATCAACTGCCTGCCCAGCAGCTGCTGCGTAGCTCTGCCAAGCCACCCTTGTTCTGCAACCTTCCAAACCATGCGGACTACAACCCTCGCTGTCGTTGGATGCCTCGTCTTGTTGGGCGCGGTCGCTCATGCGCGGCCGTCTGAGGTGAAAAGGATGGCGGGACACACCCGTGAGGAATATGTTCGCTCGCCCCAGCCTTGGACCTACATGGACCCCTCCACCCTTCCCCCGGACTTTGACTGTACGTTGAACCCCACTCATCGACATGGCTGATTGCTCTCGCCACTTCTTGTACACCCACGCAATGGGTTGACCGTTGTTGGTGCGTGCCGATGTTGGTTGTGTTGATCGTCGTATCCAGGGCGCAACGTCAGCGGCGTGAACTACTGCACGACGAACCTGAACCAGCACATTCCCACGTGTGCGTTCATCGCTCTGCCTTCTGCTGTCGCACTGGTGTCACTCTTTCTCACATTTACTTTTTTCTGTTTGACGGCTGGATCACACAGACTGCGGCTCCTGCTGGGCCCACGGCGCCATGTCCAGCTTGGCGGACCGTATCAAGATTGCGCGCAAGGTGGGTGGGTGTGCTTGGGTGAATGTGTGGACTTGCGTGCGCGTGTGGCAGCGCTCACGCTGCTTTCTTTGTTCTTGTTTTTGGTACTAGGCTGCGTGGCCCGACATCAACCTGGCCATCCAAGTCATTCTCAACTGTGGCCAGAAAATTGCTGGAACATGCCATGTACGGACGATCGCTGTGAACAGCGGTTGTGGGTGACTGACTGCCGCTGACGCATTGTTTGCATCGCATCATCAGGGTGGCACCGCTACTGGAGCCTTTCAGTACGTCCAGGAGAACGGTATTCCGGACAGCACATGCCAGCAGTACAAGGCTGTTGATCAGGACTGCACCGATGAGAACATTTGCCGGAACTGTGTGCCTTGGGGGTGCGTTTTTGCTTTGTTTTTCTGTGTGGCTGCTGCACGTGCCAGTCTGCAACAACACTGACTCGCTTGTCTATGTGTGATGGTGAACAGTTCTGCCGAGTGCTTTGCGGTGAAGGACTTCACCAAGTACACCATTGAAGAGTATGGCAAGGTCAGCACTGCTCCCAACATGCAGATTGAGCTGTTCACTCGTGGCCCAATTGCTTGTGGTGTGGATGCCGGTCCTTTCGATGCGTAGTACGTTTTGTGGAGTGGAAGTGCATCTACGCTTTCAGTCGTGCGTTGCCTGACGTGCCTTTGCGTGCGCCAGCACTGGAGGAATCCTCGAGTGCCCGTCCAATGCGACAAACATTGACCACATCATCTCTGTGGTGGGCTACGGCGAGGAGATTGACCCAGCCACCGGTGTTGCCACAAAGTTTTGGATTGGCCGGAACAGCTGGGGAAGCTACTGGGGGTACGTCCACGCCGGTTGTTGGTTTGTGACCGGTTGTCCGAGTGTAACAAAGGACGACACGCGCTGTTGCAGCGAGTACGGCTGGTTCCGCATCCGCCGTGGCCAGAACGACTGCGCCATCGAGAGCCACTGCTCGTGGTGAGTGACGATTTGCGCTGTGCAAGTGGTGTATGTGTGTGGAAGTTCATGTTGGGATGTGTTTCCGCAGGGCTGTGCCCAAGGATACGTGGTCCGGCCTCCCTGATCCCAAGTAGATTTGTCTAGTGCATTGAATGTGCTTTTGTGTGTTGTGGGACGGTTGCTTGTGCGACGGGCAATTGCTGCTTTGCTGTGTCGTCAAGCCCCAAACACACCGATGAATTGCGTGCAGCGCAGATTGCATCCATGATCGTCATCGTCATCACGACATCATAATGTTCCTTCGTACACCATGACGGCGACGCAGGCGTCGAGTCGTCCTACACAACACGGACCCAAGGCGCCACGGTGTTGTGTGGAAGCGCCAGCAATGACGCTTGGCTCTGTGACAACCCCGATGGCGCACGAAACAAGGATGCAGGAGACAACCGTGTGTCTTGCAGGGGTGGGCTAGCGATGTGCCGAGCCGACTCCAGGACGTCAAGTCGAATGAAGAAGCAGTAGAAGCCCGACGACTCACAGTACACGAGTTTGAACCCCTCGGCTTCGCCCATCCGAGCAGCAGCTGTGACACTGGCGCCAAAGTAATCGTCCGTTCCATGCCAACGTTGCGTGTCGTTTTGCCTGACGCAAGAATACAACCACACATAGACACATACACATACACATACACACACGCACGCGCACGCGCACGCGCACGCACGTATGTCACAACACCAAGAACGCAGTTGCGGCACCGCACCAAAGCACTCGAGGTCACAGAACGGCTCACCTGACCACCACGGATGCGTTGGCACCCAAAAAGGAGTTCACAGCCATCACGACAACTCGTGGTCGCACCACACGTGAGGACAGCAAGGCTCGCCATATCCAAAAGCTATTGAAGTCGACATCCACCACAAGCAAATCGAGGTGCGGCGTGACACCAAGCCGCTGCAACGACTCCACCACGTTGGTTTCGGTAAGCCACTCCTTGTGAAGACCGATGTCTGGGTTGCTGTAGTCAGCATCCACCAACCACCCCCGCCACCCAGCCCGTTGCCGCAGCATGTGTGTTTTTGACCCGTAGCCGTCACCCGCACCGAGCTCCAAGAACGTACCGCTGGCGTTCCACCACGCGCCGTTGTGCAGGCCGACGGCCTTAAAGGCGGCGATCAGAACGCCGTCTGTTCTGTCCCCCTCAAGCGCGTACCTGGTAGCGCACTCCCACAAACACTCGAAAGCTGTGAGGTGGCACACGTCGCGTCCGAACAGTCCGCACAACAGAAGATGCCGCCACAACGCACTCATGCTCGTGAAGGTGGAACAACCACTCGTACGCGGGTCGTGGCAACTGCTTCACCACGGCAGCGTCCACGCTGAATGCGAGAGGCTCCGTGGATGCGCGGACAGAGCGTGCTGTGGTGAGGAAGTGGGCTGTGACGAGGTGAGGACCAGCCACGAGGGGCTGGAAAGGAACAACCACCTCCACCATCTGGGCGACGGCATTTCGTGGTGATGAGACAAACTCCACAACCACGACGTGCTGTGCAAAGGGGGGGTATCACGCTAGTGCCAGAGACAGAGAAGATACGCACCTCGTTCGAAGACTCGACCACGACGCAGCCAAGAAAGGAGTCGTGTCGGGTGATGTCATCGAGACCAGCACACAGCAGCACATGGGGGCCGTAGATGGTGCCGCCGAGGACGTGCACACGCAACGAGTCAAGGCCAAGGTGTTGGATTCGAATGAACGGCTTGACGTGAACAAATGCGGCATCAATGATGACAGAAGAGTTGGCGGCAGTGACTGTGAGCATGTGCGCACCGGTGGTCAAGAGTGATGGTGCTAGCTTGAACGACTGGAGCCCTTGGTTCGATGGCCAACACTGTGTGGACATCATTGCATCTAGGTGCAAACACACACCAGATGCGGTGCGCAGCTTGGCAATAGATGTGTTCAAAACGGCCACGAGAGGCGACCCAACCACCAACCTGGTACAGCATCCGCAAGGTGAGTGTAGCTGATGCCACAAGCGCGCGACACCGTGCATATCGATAGAATGCTGCAGACTCACTCCGTGCCACTCTGTGGTGAAACAATGCAAGGAGACTTCAATGCCTCAAGAGGTGTATCGTGGAACGCAGCGGCGATTCGATACTTTGCCCTTGACGCCACAGCCATGCATGCTCTGCAGGTGTGCCTCCCGTCAACAGACCACACGACCCACACACAGTACATCCACGCACACGGACACACGCACACACACACGACCAACAGGCGCGTACTGAAACGGGATCGAAAATGTGTTGCAGATAGCCAACGCTTGCAGGGCAGGGGGAGCGGCATCCACAACTTCACTGGAGAAGGTACGGCCGGCAAAGTTGAAGCGTAGCTCAGCCGTCTCTTGGGCCTCACCCACACCCACCCCAACGGCCGGTTGAGCTGGCTGTTCACTGTGGTTATGATGTAGGCTGTCAAGCCACGAACATTCTGAGCCAAGGGCGGCGCAAGCGCCACCCAGGATGAGTGTGCTCTGGTTCGCTGTGACTTGCTGGGGTGCAGGACAACAACCCCAGGCACCAGGCATGAGGAACCCGCGCAGGCTTCACAACCCAGCATCATACGACAGCAGGGACCTACTTCCAGCTTCACAGCATCTAAAACGGTCTCTAAAAACGCTGTGGCCGCAGCATCAGGGGCCATACGCTCCAGTACGTTGTTCTTGACCATGAGAAGAAGGACGCAGTTGGCAAGTACGGACAACACCAATGCATGACTGCGGCGTGGGTCTGGACTGTTGCCACCAGCCATTTTCAGCCAAGTACCACCCCGCCAGCTATATGTTGTCAAAGCTGAATGGGGGCGGCGTTGCGACGTTGCTTGGAAGCCTAGGCTCGTTCACATTCACATCGCGCGAAGCCAAACTCAACACACACAACCGGTGTCGTCGGGGGGGCTGCACAAATGTATCGTCGCGGACTGTCATCAAAGATTTTCGGGGTGTGGTTTGCTTCCGCAGTACTGCAGCGGCAAGCGTACCCACTGCAGTCATGGTCTCTGGCGTCAAGCACCTGGCGGTGTGTGTGCTTGTTGGCATCTTTGCTGTGACTGTACAAGCGGAGGTACGTTGTTTCCGGGTGCTGAGGGCGTATGGGTGCATGGAGCAGGAGCGAATGTGCTGACACGAGCCGTTTGCGGTACGAAAACAGCCGCCCCTTCACTCCAGCCCATCGTCACTGGATGTGTCCGTGTCCTTTTGGAACTGGCTGGAAAGCGTTGTCGACCCAGGTTTGGAAACATGCCATCGGGACTTCCACAACTTCATGAGCGACCCCAACACTGGTGCCCAACTCAAGGGGGGTCGCCAGTACCTCAGCACTGCATTTATGATGCTGTGCAACACCACCGATGATGCACGGTGCGTGCGTATGTGTTTACATGGCTGAGCGTGTGCTTTCATTGGTAACACGGCACTGACTCCGCTGATGACTGTGGTCGCTGCGTTCTACGCGTCCAGGCGCCTGGAAAGCCTTCCGCAGTTCATCAACGACCAAAAGACGAAGTTCAATTCGACCGTGGACTTGCTGTTCGGTCAAGCCAAGGGCAACACCAACTCCGCAGGCCTCGGTTTGTGGGTGAACGCTGCTCTCAGCCTCGTCAAGACCCTCCCTTCAACGGCTGAACTGCCCGTTCTTCGTTTCGACATCGAGTACGACGCAAAGTCCAGTGACCTGGAGCGCGTGCTGAAGCAAGCCGCTTGGGTGCGTAAGGCAGTCAACAAGGCGTTTCCGTCCCCCTCGCGTCGTCCTTTGGTCGCTTGGGCACTGGACTTTGCGTCCATGCTTCCCCTTCAAGCGTCGTACGCGCCGTGCCCGGCAAAGGGCCAGAACAACAAGGTTATGCTTGGCGGGAAGTGCTTCTTGCACATCGTCGATCATGTCGACTTGATGGACTTCCGGAGCTATGCCATCCAGGCACCACAAAACGGCCCGTGTGATGGTGCTGTGCGGTTTGCAGTCCCTTTCTTCGAGACCGCCGCTGAGCTTGGCAAGACCGTGTCCGTTGGGTTTGAAACCAACTGCGGACTTGGCGAGTACACATACAAGATTAGCTTCTGTGGCCCCGTTCAGGAGCAGAAATATGGAACCGCCGACCCCCTCGAGTACGTATCGTATCCGAGCGCGCGCGCGCACACACACACACACACACACACACACCAAACTAGCGAAGTTGGCCGCGACACAACTGATGCACCTGCCCCCTTGGGTTTGGGACTCATCCTGGTGCGGGTGCTCCGTCGCAGCTTCATGTATGCGAGCATGGCTGACACCGTTCAGTTCCTGCGCAACACGTCCGCTGGGTTGGAAGCTTTCCCATGTGCTGCCGAGCCTATTACTGGACTGGGAGCCCTGTCCCCCAACAAGGTACGCAGCCCGGTGTTTTGCGCCGTGCCAGTGTTTGCCTGCGTTCGTCAAGCACCCACAGCGAGTCTCACGAGTGAGTGTCCTTTCCGTATCTCCCGTGTGTGTTGCGTGTGGCTGACCAGAACTACTGGGACGCTGCGGCTGCTCCTCAGCCCCTTGTGATCGAGGACACGTTTGGCTGGAACTACTTGGCATACAACGGCACCTCCTACGCTCCACTGTCCTGTCCGCCACCTGCCGCTGCGTCCTGGCAGGTGTGCATCACTCCGGAAATGGAAGCAGCGAGCCCCACCACCGGCTTGTGGTGACGACGTGGTCCTCGTGTCGTAGCGTACGTGTGGATGACTCAGTGCAGCGACTTGGTTCGTGCCCCCTCCCCTCCTCCACAGTTTGGCGTACATCGTGCGACCACCCACGTGTAGTGCCAAGTGTTGCACGCACACAGTGTCGGGCGCTTCCGTAACAGTATCGCCATATCCATAGTCATCTCAGTGGCGTGTCCATGGCGTTACAGCACTCAGTTTCGATCTCTCCCCTCACCACGCCGAATCACACGTGGACATCGCACCCTGCATACGGAAACAACACAGCAAGCAGCAAGTACGGTGCACGCACTATGAGAGCGTGCCCATTTCACATCGCATGATGCACCGATTACATATGCTCGCCGCAGTTGCATTCCAGACGTGTGCGGCACACGGAACCATATTGCCGCAGTACGGACCGCCACGACTACCGCGCACGCGTTTCCGCACAAAATGAATTCGACTTTGCTGTGGTGGCTGACTCTCACCGCTCTATGGCAAGCAATGCTCGTGTCGGCGCGGTTACCGTCTGGGTGCGCCGCAGACGGCACTGTGCTGGTATCGTGCACCGATGTTGGTAGTGATGGACTCCTCGACTTGTCGCAGCAGGGACTGACTGCCATTCGAGTTGACGCCTTTGACAATATGGCCGGCACTGCTCGGAAGTTGTACGCTGCTTGATGCTGCTGCTTGTTGCGTGTGCCGGCCTGACCTCGTCGTACATCGAGATTCACGCTTCATGAGTGGCACTGTGGGCATGGGCCATGGCCCCGGGTCCGTGGGTGTGGCTCTATGGCAGGGACTTGAGCAACAATGCCTTGACAACTCTGCCCCCCAGCATCTTCACCTCGCTGACGAACTTGACGCATCTGTATGTTTTGAAATCGGCTGGCCTGCCGCCGCAACTGCTTTGTTTTGTGAGGGCGGCGAGCACCATGACCGCTGGGTGGGTTTGGTGTTCATGTTGCTGAACACCGTGGGCCATGGCTGTGGTTGTGTGGCAGGTATTTGGACTACAATGCCTTCACATCACTGCCTACCGGCGTCTTCAACTCCACTTCCAGCTTGTCAGTCCTGTACGCTGTGAATGTTCCCGACATGCCGCTGCAACTTTGTTGGTTTGACGTTGATGTTGCGGGGCACCGTGGCTGTGGTTCTGTGTGACAGGCAATTGAACCACAATGCCTTGATAACTCTACCTGCCGGCATCTTCAGCTCCTCATCCAGCTTGTCAGTCCTGTACGCTGTGAATTTCCCGACATGTCGCTGCAACTTTGTTGGTTTGGTGTTGATGTTGCGGGACACCGTGGCTGTGGTGCTGTGTGGCAGGCAATTGAACAACAATGCCTTGATAACTCTACCTGCCGGCATTTTCAACCCCACATTCAGTTTGAAGCGGCTGTACGCTGTGAATCTGCCCTGGCTGCCGCTGCATCAATGTTTCGTGTTAACGGCGATGGCACGTGGTTGTGGGCCAACTTGTGGCTCTGTGCCAGGAAATTAGGCAACAATGCCTTGACAACTCTGCGCCCCAGCATCTTCACCTCGCTGACCAACTTGACGCATCTGTATGTTTTGAAATCGGCTGGGCTGGTTCGTGCAACGGGTAACACTGTTCTGTGATTCGCGGTGTTCTTACATTTGGCTGCGGTTCGCACGGCGTTGGTGATGTGCCTCCTCCAGTGTGGTTCAACCGGCTGTGATGATGCCGACAGTTTGGTGGTCCCTGCTGTGATTGCTGCCTTGTTGTGTGTGCTCGCAGTGGCGATGGCTGTGATGTTTGCACGGTTGAAAAGGGAGCAAGATGAGCGAGCTGCCGGCAACGATAAGCGAGCTGCCGGCAACGATAAGCGTGCTGCCGTTTCGAGTGTGTAGTGACATTGGTGCGCATTGGGCGGGCAGTAGTGTACGTCGCAGACCGGAAGGTGAACACTACAATTGTGCCGTTGACGTAGCCCTTCGTGCAACCTTGGATGCACGCTGCCGAATACTTGATTCTGTGCTGCGCCCTGCGCAGGTCTCGTGGTCGCACGCCGTGCAAAAACTGCCGTGGGATGTGCACGTCATCTTCCGCTGTCAGTGTGGCAAGCCTGGTCGGTTGTGCTCCAAGCTCGTGCGCTGGGTTAATTCTGTCACTGTTCGGTTTCAACATCGAGGTGTGCTGCAAGTGAGGAAACGAGCTGGACACGCGCCTGGTCCCAATGCCCTCAGCCGTGTGGAGTTGCCTGTGCAGATGACCAACCTGGTTGCACACTACCGCCTGTTGGACATCCTCCCCAGACCCTGCTGCGGTTGAGGCGTGGATGGAGACATGGCAACATGCAGGCAGGTCTGGCGGTTTCAAAAACGTACAGACGCGTCACGGTGGCCAGTGTACTGAAGATACCGGCAGGAAGCGATACAAAGGCGTTGTTGTTCAAGGACCTGCCACAGAACCACAGCCACGGTGCCCAGCAACATCAACACCAAACAAAGAAGCTGCAGAGGCAGGTCGGGCAATCATACATACATCTCAATGTCGTCAGCGAGTTGAAGATGCTGGGAGCCAGAGTTGTCAAGGCATTGTTGTCCAAATGCCTGCCGCAGAGCCACAGCCACGGTGGTGAGCAACACCAAAAGCAGTTGCAGAGGCAGGTGTGGCGTTTTCAAACGTACAGATGCGTGACGCTCGTCAGCGAGTAGAAGATACCGGCAGGAAGCGATGTACAAGCGTTGTTGTTCAAGGTCCTGCCGAGGAGCCACAGCCACGGTGCCCAGCAACATCAACACCCAAACCAGCGAAGTTGCAGCGGCATGTCAGGAAAATTCACAGCGTACAGGACTGACAAGCTGGGTGTGAAGTTGAAGATGCCGGTAGGCAGCAGTGACGTCAAGACATTGTCGTCCAAGTATCTGCCCAGAACCACAGCTATGGCCCACGCTGCTCAGCAACATAAACACCAAACCAAAGCAGTTGCAGAGGCAGATCTGGCGATTTCAAAACGTACAGATACTTTAAGCTCGTCAGCGAGTTGAAGATGCTGGCCGGCAGAGTTGTCAAGGCATTTCTAGTTCCAATAGGATTGTCGTTCAAGCTCCTGCCAATGGCGATTCTCCATATCCATGTTAGTGTCGTGTCAATGGTGGTACAGCACTCAGTTTCAATCGCTCCCCTCATCACACTCAATCGCATGTGGACACGCATGTCAAGCCCACATTCACCTTGTGTTCATTATCGATCCTACAGTGCTAGTGCAGCTGGTACTACGCAAACATGACAAAACAAACGGAATTCCCTACAGATGTATGCCACACAGTGTCCGTACAATCGACGTGACACCGTATCATACGCGGCATTACGTTACTGTGTTGCGTCGCCTGGTGGGGGAAGCCGCGCCAGTGCTGCTGCTGTCCACGCTGCTTCCCTCCCCAGCCAAACTTCCCCGCTCCCTGCTCGCGTTCCACCACGGTTGACCCTGCGCAGGCGTCCCGAACAGGTGTCGGTTGTGGTACGACAGCGCCAGGCCCGCAACGCTGACGCTGTGCGACCGACGCATCATGGAACACGGCGTGCCAGGCGTGCCGGGCGTGCCGGGTGTGCCACCCGACATACCACCACCACCACCACCACCAGTATGGCGACCGCGCCATGTGCCGCCGCCGCCGCCGCCGCCATGGTGCAGCTCACGATTCAAACGGTCCACGGCCTCACGACACACCGGGCGCACCACGGTGGACGCCAGACCGAGCACAGAAGGCGTGCGAGACAGCCGCCGGTTGGGCGTGCCCGTGCTCACCGAGTGCCGATGCCGACGCTCATGCCCATGCCCATGGCCAGGTCCATGCCCACGACGTCCATGCTGGTGGCGCTGCAGGTGTGCAAGTGACGCCCGCGAGCTTGCGGTTGACGCACGACGCCGCTGAGGACCAGCTGTATGCGGGCGCCGCCGGCGATGGGAAGACGTGGGCAACGCTGCGCCCGCAGCGGTGCTGGTGGCGTTGGTGTTGGTGGTGGTGGCGTGCGAGTAGAACTCCTCGCCTCGCTGCTGTTGGGGCGGGTCCTGAGACCCCTCCACCGCAGCCAAACCCAGCGCACGGTGCATCATGGTGCGCAAGGCCACCTCACTCGCCGGTGTCGGCTCCACGTAGTTGGCCATGTTGCGGAGGCTGGCTGGGGTGGCAAACGCGGATGCGGGGCGGAAGGGGGTGGGGGAGGAAGCGGAGACGTTGACGTTGGCGTTTTGCTCCGTGGTGGTGGACACGCTGCCTGCGCCGTACCCTCGGCGGCGACGACGCGTGGCGGGGGCAGCAGACGCTGGTCGTGCCGTGACACGACGGCGAGAAGTGCGGGGGTGTGCGTGGCGCGGAGGGTCGTGCACCTGCGATGGCTGACGCTGTTGCCGCTCTGACAGCCGCTGTTGTACCTGTGCCTGTGTCTGTGCCTGTGCCTGTGCGGGTGTGTCCTCTGGATGGGACTCGTGCGTGGCGTGGGTTGAAGCGTGCAGCGCGTGCCGAGTCCCAGTCCCACCGGGGGCGCTTTCCGAGTCGTTTGTGGCGGGGTGGGGCCATCGATGACGGCGCGCAGTTTCCGCGTGGGCGACGGCGATGGGCGGGGGGTGGCGCAGTCGGTCAGGGTTTGGCATCGCTCCCCGACCTGTGAAGCGCTCGTGAACGCGCCTGGGAACGCGGCCACGTGTGCATCGACGCACCACACAAGCCAAACCAAACCACATCGACACAAACACACACACACAAACACACACACACACACAAACACACACACACACACACACACGCAAAAGTAGGCGTGCAGACAAGCATGCGAGGTGGCACAACAGCAGGTCAACGACGTATGCAGTGCGCACACAACGAGCACGATTTCGGACTGGATGTGGTGCGCGTGTCAAACGCAGAACAGCCATACGTACAGAGGCGGTGGAGACTTTAGCGCTTGGGGTGTGACATCCTCGAGTTGTTTGGCGCCTTCGGGACGCGACGGCGCCGGCGCCAGCACTGTGGTGCCCCGCACAACGGCTTGGGAGCGCAAGCGGACGAGTCGCTGGGTTTCGGCAGGTGGCGGAGGTGGTGGTCCGTCCTTCATGCGTGGGAGCAGGAGTTGATAGCTGGGAACAGCGCGAGGGGGGG
>Ga0213833_1000397_pt1 | contig 47188 bp, 75 predicted proteins | sample SWATP21_FD_160575 | JGI IMG/M metagenome (GOLD analysis project Ga0213833, IMG submission 160575) | Coastal seawater microbial communities from Marineland, Florida, United States - SWA TP2 #1 | ecosystem: Environmental > Aquatic > Marine > Coastal | place: USA: Florida | collected 2016-08-14 | reverse complement strand
CAAATGCCGTATTTGATTTGATGCGGCTCCAGTTCAAGTTGTTGCAGGTTCGCTGCTTGGAGGGTGGTAGTGTTCCCTCGCCCCGGTTGTTCGGTTGCTGCATGGTGCGCTAACTTCGTTCTGCCATGCGCGTACACCGACCCACCGACCCACGCATCCGTGCCACACTGAACTCTTGTGGTCTTCAGGCGAACGCCCACAATCCGCACCTCAGCCCGCTTGTGTTTTCTCAGCTCCTTTGGTTCATGGACCGCTGGCAACAAACGTACCTCATGCCCAACCTGCGCAACTACGGTGACACAGCCCTGTCACCGGTGTTGACACAGGCGTTCTCAGGCACCAAGAAAAGCGCCTCCAGCAGCGGCGCTGGTGCCGGCGGCGGTGCCATGAGTTGTGGCGCAGACGTTGTGGAATTCGTGGCGCAAAACGCAACACTCGCCTTGTCCCTGCTGTCGACTGAACCAGGGTGCACCAAGGCCGCGCTTGGTTGCCTGCGCGTATGTTGCGTGTGATGTGTGTGATGTGTGTGTGTTTGTGTGTGTGTTTGTGTGTGTGTTTGGGTGTGTGTTTGGGTGTGTATGTGTGTGTGCGCGCGCGCAAGTCGTGTTGCATTTGTCTTCGCGCTGTAGCGCTGACTTCGACGTCGTGCCTCTCTATGTGTTCACGATGTCTCGCTGTGTGTCCTTGATGCCCCCGCACTGCGCTGCTTGGATGCCGTTGCGCCGCTGGTGCCCGTTGTGGCGTACTTCTTGACCACGCCTCAGAATTTGGTAAAGAACAAGTCCTGCGCGTCGGTACTCCTTACCTCTCCCACTTGGCGAGCTGTCATGTCAGCCGAAGCACTGATGGTGAACGCCGCTGCCCGGAACTCACCGGCGTGTCAAGCACTTGGACCTCTGGCGGAACTAACACAGCTCAATGGTGAGGCGCATGCTGCCTGGGCGCCTTGTTTTCTTGTTCTTTATTCTTTGTTCTTTATTCTTTGCTCGTTGTTCGTTGTTCGTTGTTCGTTGTTCTTGTGTTCTTTCTTTGTTTGGTGCTGCCCACGCGCCGCTGCACGCTTGCTTGTGCGTGACGCATTCGTGCTTGTTCGTTGGTGTCTGTGCGCAGTGGAAGATCAACGTGCCTTGGTGGCGATTTTGGTTGGTGCCACGAAAGGTGCTCGTGTGGTGGATGAAGACAGTATCACGTTTGGCTCCCTGGCTGGAGGTGGTGGGTACGTGGCGTCGGGTTATTGGGTCACGTGGTGGTGTTGTGATGTGTTGTGCGCCCGAGCCTGGGCGTGTGGACGTGTGTGCGCCCGAGCCTGGGCGTGTGGACGTGTGTGTGAACGAGTGTCGTCTGGACACGCGCATGCGCCTCTGTACATCTGCTTCCATTCACGTGGATGTTGTACCGGTGGAGTGCTTTTATCTGTGACAGGCAAGCGCAGATCCAAGCTCAAGCAGCAAAGCAAATGCAAGGCTATTTCATGGCAGTCGCTGGTCCTGTCAAAAGCAAGCTGGACTCGATGCTGTCGCAACCGTGTTTTGCGACCACACCATATCCCAAGGCAGCTAAAGTGCCAGCAGTGGAGGAAGAAGTGATTCGCATCATGAACGTACGTCATGTCCGTTGCTGGTTGCACAGACTGCCGCCGCTGCTGCCGCTGCTTGTCGGTGTACCGGCTGCGGTGTCTTGGCCACCTGTGATTGTATCCCTCCATCACATCATCGGTTGTGCACTACAAACTATACATGGATGTGCTTCGTCGCGTCAAGCTGACTTTGGCTTCCTCTTCGTCGTGCGGCAGCTATGTCAAGGTGCCGTTTGCCCCGCCTTTGAGGTCAACCCAGCGTGGCTGCTACCTTTGGCGGTGCCGATGCTGGCCAAGTGCAGCCACTTGATTCGGGGATACGGCACAGGAACTCGTGTGACAGCCACTTCACTGGCATTCGCAGTTGCGTTTGCCAAAGCACAGGTGTGTGCGTGTGTGTGCGGTCAGGGTGCAAACGATGTGTAGCTGACGTTCCTCGTTGCATCACATTGTATCCTGTCCTTGTTCGGCGGACACAGTTGGCCTGGTTGCCCCCTCAACCGTCTCAACAGGTGTTCAAAGCGATCACAGATATTCTGACAGCCTACACAGAAGAGCATTCTCGCACCAAAAACGCCACAAAAGACGAGCTGAGCGCAGACCTGCATTGTCTGCTGGAGCTGGTCTCGTGCTTGATCATCAAGGATGGACTTGACTTTGGAAGTGAATCGGGGCCTGCAGTGGCGTCGTCAGCGGTGGTGCACGTTGTCGATGTGGCCATGTATGGTGTACGATTGGTACGTGCCTCGCAGCCATCTGTGAAGATGTGGGATACCGCGAACTCCTCCCTGTGTTGCTGAGCTTGGATTATACTGTGGCTTGGGTGTCGCAGATGGTGCGACTCATGACACCCAGCATGCTGGCGTACCCATCCCTGGCTCGCCTGTATTTGAGAGTGGTCGGTGATTTGTGTGATCAGTATCCCGAAAAGGTGTGCGTGATGGAGACTGGACTACTCGAAGCGGTGTTGATGTTGCTTTCGCACGGCATGACTCACCCGGCCCCGAAGAACCAGCGAGTGTGTTTGGAAGGACTGTACGTGTTCCAACTCCATGAGTGTGTGCGGGTCAAGACCCCTGCGCAGCTTTTCGCTGGTGCTTGGTGCGGCCACCTGCGATCGGGTGCTGTGCACAGCACCACCTTTGTTCGTGTCACCCCCTGATCCATCCTGGTTCGTGTCGTAATTGTGTCGCTCCTTCGCCCACGCAGCTACTCCCTCGCCTCGTATCACGTAGAGGCTGTGTTCAAGAGCGGTATGCGCCCAGGCGTGGGGCTGTGCACTGCCATCGCCAAGAAAGCCGACCTCCTCAATCGTTTCATCTCGGTACGTGCGCTGATTGTGGTGTCGAGCATTTGCGCTTGGCTAGGTGCGGTTCTCTCATGCTATTGTCAAACATGTGTGTGCGTGTGCCACAACGTCACCCCCAGCCCGTCCTCTCGTTGCTGTTGGCTGCGTCCACACCTGCCGAGCTGGTTGATCCTGCCGCCAATGTGCTGCTTGCTCTTGTCATCGCCGAGCGCGGGGCCTTTGATCGCATGGTGACACAGTACGTGGCTCTCCAGTCGACGCCACGCAATCAGGAGCGCCTGCGACATGCCTTCACGGCGCTGCTGCAAGCCAGCGACAAAATACGTGCGACAGGCCGACCGTTCTTACGGAAACTCCGCTCTGACTTCATGCGCAGCGTGCGTGAGTTTGTGAAGACCGTCCGAGCGTTTGTCGTGATCAAGTGAACGTGTGGGCAGAGCGCGGTTGGTGGGACACGTTTTCTCTTCTCCTCAATGCAAGCAACACACAGCGTGCGCTCACCCACCACATGTCATGGCATTCTATGTGTTGCCCCAACACACCCACACGGCGCGTGAAAGAAGCATGCGTGCAGGCACGCACGCAGCAAGGTCGGCAAGTGGAAGGTCGGCAAGTGAAGTACAACAACTGGTGAGTACGATTAACTGCAAGGTCATCACCAGCCCGAACAAACAACCACTTTCACACACACAAAGACAGCGACATCCTCATCACCAGGATGAGGCATGTCGACACGGGAAAAGCGCAGAGCCTAGCTGATCTGTGCTACCCACAACCCAGCGACATCCAACTACGGCATCGCCGCAACGCTACAGGAAGCAGAAAGCAGCGGGGCTATGCCAATGCACCTTCTTAGGACAGGTGCGACCTCCAAGGACATGGGATGGAGGTGGGTAACGGGCTTACTGCGGGGCCACACCGGGGCGCTGGTAGCGGTCCTTGTGCTCCTCCCACTCGGCAGAGCGCACAAACTCGTCCATCTCGGCGATCGGCACAGTGCGCAGGGCGAAGAAGTTGCAGGAGATGGGGTCGAAGGCCTTGTAGCCGTCGAACAGGGTGAACCACCTGACCTCAGAGTCCTCCTGAAGAAAGAACAAAGAAAACAAAGACAAGGGGAATCCGTCAACAATCCGAACGCGCAGAAGGGACAAGGCGACCGAAGCGAGAGACACGCAGCACACGTCCACACAACGCAACGCACAGGGAACGAAACGCCGACAACGCGGAAGTTTGTGTGGGACAGGACGCAGACGGGCTCCTCAAAGGTGCCCTGCTCGCCGTCCGCAAACACGGCGTCACGATCGAACAGCTCCATGCCGTACGAGTCCATGATGACCTCCTCGGCACGAGCGATACCGGTGGCCTGGTCACGGAAGGTGGGCACGACACCCTCGCTGGCGGGCACGTTCGGGTCGTCGTTGGCGGAGCCAGTCACTGCTTGACAACACGGCAGGAAGCACCAACAATGAGGTGGGGAAATGAGGGGCGCGGATGTGCAAGCAATGCAACTGCCACCCCACGACACCAAACGGGAAACGTAGATCACCACGCACCATTCTTGGACCAACTGGACATGCTCCGGGCAGCCTTGAAGGCCGGGCGGCGCACAGCGCGAACAGCGACACGACGAACGGTGTTGGACAGCATGGTCTGTGCAATCCGTACACACCACATTGCACCCACATCACCAGCAGCAATCCAGGCAAAACGTGAGCCCACCGCGTTCCCTACAGCTGCACATGAACCTGTAGGCACACATGAAAGCAATACTACGCACACTGGGCGGGGGTGGATGGACAAACGACGGACTCCAACAGGCAATGTAAACGTCCCTTGCTCAAGCAATCAACACCGCAACAATCGGGTGCTGGCAGCAGCTGCTAATGCCACGTCTGCAGCGTGGTAAAAAACGCCCATGTTTCCGCGGCCGTGGCGACGTAGCGATCTTTTCTGGTTTTAACATCCGTGGTCAAGTTGTGTGATGGCTTCATTTTTGCCCTGGTTTCCTTCGTTGCCCGTACTCCTTCCTAGAAGGCTGCCTTCCGCAGCTGGCGCTTTTCATGAGGGGCACGCTCGCATCTGGTGGGAGTGCATTGTGAGTGTGTCGTTCGTATTGGGAAGGAGGAGCGTGGTGGCCATGGCCATGCGCACCATCATCCGCAATGGCGAGCTCGTGCGAGTTCCGGTTCATGAGACGAGCCAACCTGCATCGCGGCTCCAGCGTCGGCCCGTCCACACCATTCGCTCAGCAAGGACTGCTGGCCCCACAGTGGAAGATTTAGGAATCGAGCCAGGTGGGCATGCCGTCAGTCGCCAGTGTTGTGTGTGTGTTGCCCGTGCCACGAGCCATGATCCTTGTTTGCTGCAGACCACGCGACGTTCAAGCGAGACGTCGTGCAAGACCTGTGGAAGTGGTTCACATGGAAGGTAGTGAAACAGCCCTAGGTGTTCCCCCCACAGCCTTTTGTTTACCCTGCTCGTCCCCCGTTGCGACATACACAGACGTGCTTGGCTGTTGTACTTTGGGTAGTTGGCCTCAACTGCGTGGGGCGGTACTGGGGAGTGTACATGTGCGCTTCGGTGCTTCTGTTGGTGAGTTCCCCGTGGGCTGTGGCCGCGCCTTGGGACAACGTCGCCGCAGGCGTCCCATATTGTTTCGTATCATGCTCCAGATCTGGACAATCGGCACCACGCGCGCGAAACCAGGTGATTTGTCGGCGTACTCCATATTCAACCCCGGCCAGAGAGCCATCGGCGGCACCCTTTCATCTGCTCAAATAGAGGTGCGCGCGGTGACCACACTTGGCTGAGGGGCAAACACATTCACACGTGTGGTGTTGGTTGGTGCAGGCGTCGTTGAGACACCAATCCATGTAGACACAGCGATCGTATGTTGCACTGGGAACCCCAAACCACTGGGCAAGCATGTTGGTGCAGTGGAGACTGCGATGCAGGATGAATGCTTGCACTCTCGACCTACCAGAAACCAAGGTTAACCTCACATCTCGGAGCGTTTTTTCTTCCCAGTTCGTGCTTCGCTTGCGCGCGCGTTTGCAAGCTGCTGCATCGAACACAAAACCCGCGTTCCCTCGTCTTCCAAGGCGAAAAACACAACACAGCAGCAGACAACACGAAAACCTAAAAAGAACCGTCCTCTGGATCCACCTCCACAAAAAACTGACTCATGTGATGCACAATGTACTCATACACAAGGAACGTAACGGCGCTGTTGGGAAATGCGCGAGTCAACGTGGCCCCGTATCCACGGAAAAAGAACCGCAGCCCTTCGCGTGCGTATCCCGCTCGTGAGACAGCTCGCACTGTGCGGTCTTCCACGGGGATTCGGTCTGGCATGGCCTGCACACACGACTTGATGACGTCCACTGGGTGCAGCAGCGCCCAAGACAGTGTCCCGGCAATGCCGCCAGCTGTCATGAGCTGCCACGAGGGAAGCATCGGGCATGCCTCCACTGGCAAGTCCAGTTCCCGTGCTTGACGCTCTTGAAACCACATCTTGACGACATCATAGGACCAGAAGTACAGGCCAAACGCCGGCTGAGACAGAGAAGTGTGATCCAAACAACAAGCAAGGAGAACAAAACAAAGCACACGGTGTAAGCAAGCGGATCACGCAGGGCAGAAGCAACAATACGAGGCCACAACGTACCGTATCACGCGTGGCAGTGATGAGAAATCCGCGGCCCAGGCCGTTCCTGCCAAACTTGCCTTGTTCCCACTGCAGCAACAGGAAGAGGACGACATGAGAACCAAAACAGCAAGCACGACGCACATCTGGCGGTGCGTACCAGGTAGCGCGCACAACTGCGATTGCCTTCGTACGCCGGATTGGCAGCACCCCGTTCGACCTGCATGCGAACTTTGATCAACTCTGCGGGGGAGGCAATGAAGGATTGCATGAAGCCAGCGGCAGAGCCTGGGGAGGGATAGACACAAAACAACCATGAGGGCCAACCACTTCCATGTACTGTCGTTCGCACCACACTCACCCGCCACCATATGCTGCAAGGTCGGGTCGAAACCCAGTTGATCCTGCCGCCGTTGTAACTGACGCATAATAGTTCTCTCCGCCCCGAAAACAATGGCATTGATCGGCGCGTTGCTGACAATGGGAGCGACCTGTGATCACAAACACAACCGGGACATGGCCACACGGGATCAGCGTGGAGGGAGGACAGCATGACACCGCCACCCAACCCAACAACTCGTACCATGCCCTTGTAAAACGCTAGTACACCCTCCATGCGAAAAATGGTTCTTGCACAGTGGATCGGGCCACTGTAGTGCACACGCGCGGTGCGCAACTGCGTCTGGAGTCGCACCTGGAGCGCCACATTGCATCACATGCGCATGGACGCTGTGAGATAACCCGCAACGCCACAACACGAAGCAGTGTATGTGATTCATCTCTCACCTTCACTGTGTCCATGGGCTGGCAAGCGGTGATGCCAGCAACGCTGGTTCAATCAACCACAAAGCGCGTTCGGTCGATGTGAGCGGACGACGAACATGTGCAACTACAGCACCTGCGCACGTACCCGGCAACTGTGCCTGCCAACACATCGAGGGCCATGATTGGCCACTCGGGCTCAGGCCCTTCAGACTCGATTGTGCCCGCTAATGGTGGACAAGTTGTTGCGGCACGCGCCGGAAGTGAAGACGGTCACCAACGCAAAACGCACTCACAGATATCACCGATCGATGCACCCACCAACAGCCATACAACCAATGCAGTGTGGTCTATATTACGTCACAAGCGGTAGTCCACAAGCAACAACCTGGTTCGCCGGCGAATTCACGTGCGGGGGAACACCGGAGCGAAACGTGTGCCTGCTGTGCGACGTTCAGCCCGAACTGCACGCTTTTCATGCAGAACGTTGCTCCTGCAACTTGCATTTTCAAGTGAAATTGTAATTCGTGTTGCAAATTTTGGAGTTTTGTGCTCGTTGCGCATTGGATCTGCCACTGCACGCACGTGTTCAGTCACAGTCACACGCAGCGCCACTAGCTGAGGCGTTGGGGTCCCCGTTGCTGATACACTTTGCGCCACGCGCTACCATAAGTCGTAGTCAGTGGGTGTGGCCCCTTGGTCTTACTGACCCTCTCACCCCACCGGCATGTGAACGACCAGCGTGTCGTTTGGCGTGACTGACGTTGTGCGTCCGTGCGGTACATCGCAACTGTCACGAGACGGTTGCCATTCGCGGCGTGGAGTTCCTATCTGGTTGCCCCAGCCATGGTATGCCTTCGTGTGCTGATGCTCACCGCGGCGCTGCTGCTGGTTGGCTCTGGTTCCTCCAACGCCGCCGAAAGTGGCGCCACCCCGGTCAGTGGTGTTGTGACAGGTGGCCTGCGGAAGCATCACGCCGAACTGCGCGGGTCTGAGCCCTTGGGCAATCGCTTGCTGCACAGCGCAAGACATGGTGATGTTGCAGCTACCACCGCTGTTGTCAGCCTCCGTTTGACCGCCCCGTCGAAGGGACAGACCGTCACGGCTGGGTCGTCTGTTACTGTGGCCTGGCAGTCTTCCGGGTCTGGTGTTACACTGGACATGACACTGTGCTTACAGCGGGTGTGCAATATGCCCATCACAACGGGATTGAGTAGCCTTGCTGAACAGTACACGTGGGATGTACCAGACGGCCTGTCCGACTCTTCCAGTTACCAAATCGAGCTTGCGTCCACCGCGGACAATGTCACCGTTCTTGGTCCCATGTTTACAGTCAGTACGTTGGGGGAGCTCACTCCCCATCCCACCCGCCCCCGGTCCCCGCAGGCTGCATCTCTATCGTGGTGGTTGTCGTGTTGGCTCGGCTCGTCTCATTCGCGACGTGTGCGCGGTTGGTTGCGGTTGTGTGCCCTTGTATTCCCACTCACCACGACGTCGTGAACGTCACCAGAGGCAGACAAATCAGACGGCACGGGCTATGGCCCGTTTCTCGGAGTTGGATTCGCACTGCTCGTGCTCTTCGGTTTGTGCATTGTGTGCTACTTCCACCGTCGCCGCACCTCGGTGCGTTGGGTGTCCGCGTGCAAAAGGGGGATTCGTCTTCGTCCTTGTGAGTGCTTCATCCCGTTCCGTGACCACTGATGGGTGGTTGTGGTGTGTGTCTGTGCGTGATTGTGTGTGTTGTATTCGGTGCTTGTGATGTTGCAAAGCAGAAACTGAAGCGACGGCGCATACGCCTCGAACTCGCTCACACACGCCAGCAAGAGCGATTGCTGTTCGAGTACGAGCGAAGATATGTACGTCAGCGTTTCAGTGGTGTTGGGTGGAGCCCGCGTTGGGCACGCTCTCATCCATTTGCGTGGTGCACAGAAACTCCTCCTTCCCCGCAGCACATTGCCCTACACTGGCGGGACGTTGGTGTGTGGCGACAACAAGTGGATGTACACTGCCGGACCCACCGGGCTAGACAATCCAGCCGGCGTTCTTCAATGTGTTGCAGGTGTGTACATCCCAGTGCCTGCCCCCCTCCCCACTTGCGTTCCTTGTCGTGGTCATGGTTGCGGTCGTGGTGTTCGTGGCATCGGCTTTGGTTTTTTCTGGACGGTGAAGTACTGACCAAGTCTCCCCCCTTGCTCCTTCCTGACTGCTCCATCCGGCCCCCGCCCGTTGAAAACAAACAAACAACACACAACACAACACAGGTCGTTTCAAGTCCGCAGAGTTCTGGTGGGAAGGGTCCAACAAAACGGGGACGGTGGAGCTCCGACCGCACTCCGACGTGCTGTCCAACATCGGGTACTGCGACTGGGACGGCGACGTGCTGCGGTGGCACAGTCCCGTGCGCGTGAGACGGCGCGGTGCTGGCTACGTGTGGCGGTACGAGACCTCGGACGACTTGACACACTTCATGCTGCACGGTGTGCGCCGAGGGGTGTCTTTTGCGGATGAGATTGTGCCGGACGGGCATGAGCCCTCCTCCATTTTCCCCCGGCTGTGGGCCATGGATTACTCCAGCAACGGCACGGTCCTCGCGCGTACGCGGTGGGGTGAGGGGGTGTGGGGTGCCGATGTGGCAGTGTTGTTGAGGGCTTGATCGTGATGTGACATGTGCGTTTCGTGTCCGTTCTATCGCGCTTTCGCGTTGTGGGCGTGTGGCGTGGTGTGGCGGGCGGGTGATATGAATCCAGCCAAGCGACGCACGGACGAGTTTCTGCCGGTTGGTTTGGAAGGCTCTGTGGTGCGTCCTTTTTTGTTTCTTTTTCGTGTTTGGTCGCTGTTTCGCTGTTGCCTTGCGTTTATCCCTGAACCTCCGCTCACTTCACCACTGGGTTCTGGTGCGTCCCTCCGTCCATCTTCTTCTTCTTCTTCTTGATGTGATTTCGAACACAGCCCCCGCTGATTGCCCTTTGTGTGGCACTCATGGAAGCCTGCGCGGCAGAAGCAGTTACACAGCGCAAGCTCTACGAAACACAAGCTGCTGGGGTGCGTAGTTTTTTGTGTGCAGCGTTTGCGACTGGCGGACTTCTTGGGTGGCAGTGCCCGTGGTCTCGTTTGCATGCGTGGGGTGCGTTGCGTACGCTGTCTCACACTGCATTTTTTTCGTTTGTTTCTCCTTCTCTTTGTGTGTGGGCGTGCTGTGGGTGGCTGGACTGGATGGATGGATGCATGGATGGATGCATGGATGGATGTGGGGCAATTGTGTGTGTGTGTGTGTGTGTGTGCGTCCACCACCAGGAACGTGAAGAAGAACTGGGTCGCAAGCGGCAACGCGCCTTGCGCTTGTACGGTCGAATCGCTGTGGTTTCCAAGTATGCGGACGCCAAGGTGTGTCGGGGAGCGTCGTTTGTTGATGTGCGCATGGCTGTGTGTCTACTGTCGTGGTTTTACCAGTGTGCCGTGTGTTCATGGCGACTGAGCAGGTCCAAGTTGTGAACCACGACCATCCAGATATGCGCATCCAGGTCGTTGGCAGTGCGCAAGATGCAGACAAGCCATGCATGTGGAAAATTGTTCCTGTGAATGCCAGTCCTGACTACTGCGTTCAGGTGTGTGGTTTGGTGTGATTAGGTGGACCGGTGGTGGTATGTTGTTTGCAGGACATGGAATGTGGTCTGACGCACACGCACTTGGCAGATTGTCAAACGAAACCCAGACTTCACTGTTAAGTATGTGAAGAGTTTCCCCGGGGTGTGCATGTAGCACCTGCAAGGCGGTTGGGTGTGCGTGCATTCAGAGTAACATGCTGGGATTTGCGTTTGCTACTGCACATGTTGGCATGCTGATGGATGTGCCATCCGACATCACGGAAACACACGCGGGTAGCGTGAAAACCCCACGTAAAAGTACACTCGTGTCTTGTCGCGACCAGCAGGGAATGTTCGGATTGTTCGGATTCTGATTTTCGTGATCTGCGGCGTGCCAGGTCCGTCCCGCATTCCATTGCACTGGCAGTGCTGCGAGGTCAATGGAGCCACGTCCATCAGAGTTGGCACCAGAAGATGAGGCGTCATGGTTGTCCTTGCTTACTTTCTCATGGGTTATCCCTTTGGCCAATCGAGCGTACCGGTTGGGGCGTTTGAGCCGGACTGACATGCCAGCGCCATGTGGTGTGGACAACGTGCAAGCCGTATGCCAAAGCTTTGACGCCAAATGGGACGAGCAGCGGCGCCTGGCACAACGTCCACCCTTCGCACACGCGTCACTACTATGGACGTTGATTCGTTTGCATGGCATACGGTAGGTACACACGTTTCCGGGTCGTCCCACTTCTTGTGACTGGTATTGTGCCCAGGTTGATGCAGTCTGTCGCGTGGATGGCACTGGGGGCCCTGTGTCGTGTAGTTGTCCCAATGGTGATGGCATCGCTGATCACCGACTTCCAAGGGCGAGATGGCGCGCTGAATGGGACCCCTGCTGACGTTGACGTTCCCACAACTACCAGCATGGTGTGGAAGTGCGTCATTCTGACAGTTGCGTCGTGGACATCTTCTGCTGGAGATCATCAGGTACACCTGCTGGAGTGTGTGTGTGCGTGTATGTGTGTGTGTGTGGGGGGGGGGGGCATACAAGGGCACACTTTCAACCTTTCAACAATGTGAACGTACGCATGGCGTGCTGTCGATGTGGTTGTGTTGGACAGAGCTTTTACATCAACACTCGCCTGGGTGCACACGTGAGCGTGGCCCTTCAAACGGCTGTGGTGAAGCATTCGCTTCAACTGGCGCACCGTGCACGACGGCGTTTCTCTGCAGGCGACATGTCAACACTCTTGTCAGTGGACGCCGCGAAAGTTCAATCTTCAATGGTACGTGTCTGTGGTGGCATTTTCAGGCACACAGTTCATTGAGAACTGTTGCTGCACTTCACACTTCCCTTCACAGATTCTGGCCTGGGTGATGTATGGAGGCTTTGGCGGAATGATTCAAGTAGGCATAGTGATGGTGTGCGCTGTGTTGCTGGCAGCTCATACTGGTGTTTGTGTGCATCTTCTTGTCGTGTGCTCGATTCCAGCTCTGTACTGCGGTGTTCTTCATTCTGCGGGGTCTGGGAGTCGCCGGTGCCTTTGGTGTATTGGCCCTGTTGCTTGTTGGTCGCACAACCGATCGGCTTACGAACAGCATCCAGGTTGGTCTGGGCGGGTTCTAATGTTCTTTTTTTCAAGCCGCCCGTTTCACGATTCCTGGATCACTGCGTGTGTGTATGTGAACACCACCAGCGTAGCACCACAAATTTGTCGCAAGTCCAATCGAAGCGCTCAAGCGCTACAGCTGAGGCACTGCAAGGTTTTAAGGCGCTCAAGGCCTATGGTTGGATGTCGTGGTTTGAACAGCGTGTCCGGGTTGCCAGAAGCGAAGAGCTGACGGTGCTTCGCCAGCGGCGCTTGGCCAAAGCCTGGTTGACTGTAGCTGGCTACGGCGTCCCGGTTCTTGTCAGTGTCGTCGTATTTTCGATTCATGCGTACATGTGCGTTTTATTTCCCGGAGTGACCGGAGCAGTGCAGTGTATCACCTATGGTTGATGTGCGTATTGGTTTCAGCGAAGGCGAGATGCAGCCAGCGACGGCTTTCACAGCTGCACTCTGGTTTTCCATTCTCAAACAGCCCCTGGTTCACATGCCTCAGGCGTACGCTAAATCGGTTGAAGTGCACCAGTCGCTCCAACGCCTAGAAAGTTTCTTGTTGGCGCCTCGCCGTCATGCGAAGCGATATTCTGTCTCCTCGCCCCCATCGTCCGTTCCGTCGCACGCACTGCAGGATGAAACCTCGCGCAGAGTGGGCATCCAAGTTAAACGAGCGTCCCTCGCATGGGAAGTGGAACCGAGCAGTGTGGCGACTCACACTGGTGGTGCTGCAGCCGTTTTTATGGGCAGCAGCACTGACCTTGAAGGACTGGAAGGGGAAGGTGGCGCGCTGCTGTCGCACACGCAGTCCACGGTTGAGCCCACACATCTGTCCCCTCTCGTTGCGAGTGCTAGCTCGTTCATGCTTCGTGACATCAATCTGGCTGTTGGACCTGGGGAGTTTGTTTGTGTCGTCGGAGTTGTGGGCAGCGGCAAGAGCTCGTTGGTTGCGGCCTGTGCGTGTGGCGACATGGATGCCCTCTCTGGCTCCATTGGCGTTGTGGGGCGTGTGGCGTATGTCGGCCAACACCCCTGGATCATGGATGGAACCATCCGGTACGCGATTGTGTGGACGTGCGTGCGGCGCTTCTGATGGCATCCACAAGGCACTCACTGACTGATGTCCGACAGCGACAACATCGTGTTTGGGAAACCCTTTGATGAACAACGGTTGCACGAGGCAATCGAAGTGTGCGCCCTGGGGGTAGACCTGGACAGCATGCCCAGCGGGGTGGACACCCTGGTTGGGGACCGTGGCGTCATGCTGTCGGGTGGACAAAAGCAACGCGTCTCACTTGCCCGGGCCGTGTATGCCAATGCTGACGTGTACATCATGGTAGGGTGCCTTTGGAATGGTGCACTAGCACTTGGTGACGGGGTGCTAACAAGGTGCTTGGTGGTGTGAACAGGACGATGTGCTCAGTGCTGTTGATGCTCAAGTGGGTGCCCACATATGGAGTCACTGCATCACAGGCGTGTTGAGGTCCAAGTCACGATTAATGGTGATGAGCAGTGCTAGGTGCGCGTGAGTGGCATGCATGCTAGGTTGAGTGAGGAAGTACCGACGGGTACCACGGTGTGTGGGTGATGGCTGGTCGCAGGTACGCTCAATCGCAGCAGGTGGATCGTTTGGTGTGGCTTCAGCATGGTAGAGTTGCTCGTCAAGGGTCCCCATCACAAGTGATGCCCCTTATTCAGCACCTCTTGACTGCGGACGATGTGCCTGAAGATGAAGATCCGTCCACCCCACAACGCCCCACTGCCGGTGCTGGGTCGTCTGCATCATCCGCGACGAAGCCAGCAAAGTCACAGCAGCGGTCGTCCAACCAAACAACAGCTTCGTCAGCATTGAAAAGGCAGCTCGACGTGTCCCTTGCTTCCCACGGTGCCAAGAATGATGCCACCCAAACAAGTGATGACAGTGCAACAACCGGTGGTGGACTGCAAGACTTCCAGTCGTGGAAGTGGCTGAAGGCCTACACGCAGACGTATGGACACGGATCGTTGGCAGCAGTCGCTGCCCTATTCGTTGTCATGAAGGTGCGTCGCACGTGGCTCGAACCGATGTTCTGGCTCCCCTTTCTGTTTACATCCACTCGTTGTGGTGTGGTTGCAGGGAGCTCAACTCGGGGGCTCGTACGTGTTGACTCTTTGGATAGACGGCTATTTGGCGTCAACCCACTTCATCACCTTTTTGTTTGTTCTTGGAGTTGTTCAATGCGGTAGCTACGCGTTGCTCCTCTTTGTTGATACGTCTGCTAGTGTGGATGTGGGTCGCCGTCTCCACGAAACCGCACTCGCTTCCACGCTTGCGGCGCCTTGTTCGTGGTTTGACTCTCACCCCGTGGGCCTGGTACGCTCACGCCTTGTGAAGGACGTCGAATCAGTGGATGTGGATCTTCCTCCAAGCTTGCTTCATAGCGTGCGCAACCTTCTGAACGCAGCGTCTGTGCTGGCAATGGTGGCTGTAGGCATGCCGTACGCCTTCGTGGCTCTCTTTGCCACCATCGTGCCCTATTGCATCTACATGCAGCGCTGGGCTAGAAACGGGTGGCTTATTCTTGGGCGCTTCACTGCCGGTGCTCGATCTCCGTTCATTGCTCACGCGATGCAAGCAATGGAAGGAAGTTCTGTCATCCATGCGTACGCTTCTCGCTATTGGTAGTAATGCACTGGTGCCCACGTGCATGCATGTGCGTTCTTGCGACAGGTACCAAGAGGCTCCCAGATTTGTCTCTGAGTGCCAACAGCTCTTACAGACGTATCTTGTCATGCTGTTTCCACACTGGGGCATCATGCAACTTGTCCATGATCGACTCGAGAACTGCGGCACTTTGTGCATCTTCGTCGCGTCACTGGGATGTGTCGGTGGCGTCGTTACTGGCTCCTTGCCACCCTCCATCGCAGGGATCTTCCTGACGTACGCATTCGCTGTGCACATCGGAGCGTGGCCGTCTGTGCCTTTTGGCTGTGACGTGACCTACCATGACTGCATCTGTGTGTGGTGTGTGTGTGGGGTCTTCCGTAGCTACTCTTTGTCGATGCCAGAACACATCATTGCATCCTTCCGCACCGTAACTGAGGTGGAGAAGAGGTTGGTCGGGGTGGAGCGACTGGACCAGCTCGCGCGAGTCAGGCCGAGCGTTGGGCCCGTTCGAAACGCCCCGGGCGCTGAGTTGCCTTCCACGGCATTGAGCCTGAACCTGGACCAAGTGAAGCTTCGGTACGGTGAGTCTCGTCTCGCGCTGCAGGGAGTGTCTTTCTTCGTTCCAGCTGGGAGCAAGGTTGCTGTCGTCGGGCGGTCAGGTGCTGGAAAGGTGTGTACATTTTCCCCACACGAACATTCTGCAGCCACACCCATCACCATCATCGCCCAGGGTGAGCAACGCTAATCTTCCCCGTGCTGAATGCTTTGGCGGTGCAGTCCAGCGTGATGGGTGCCGTGTTGCGCATGTATCCCACGTGCGGAGGAACGATTTCCCTCGATGGTGTGCCACTTCGCTCACTTTCAACGGCGACCTTACGATCAACCATCACCCCCATCATGCAAGACCCATTTGTGTTTGGTGGCACGCTGCGAGAGAACTTGTGTGGCCCAGACCGGCATCGACTATCAGATAGCCGTGTCCGCGAAACATTGCATGAAGTTGGTCTCGCCAACAAGTTGTTGGTGAGGCAGCAGGTGCGCCTTCTCACTACCAGGCAACCTGTTCGATCTGTTGATGTGTGTGTTCGTGTGCGTGTGTTGTTGTTGCTGTTGTGGTGGTGGTGGTGGATGTGTGTGCCCGCGCGCATGGGTTTCTTCTACGCGGAAGCAGTCAGGAGAGGACAACAGAAGCGCAACCGAAGTTGACTTGGACATGGCGCTTGAACGTGATGGCACAAATCTGTCTGCTGGTGAACGCCAGTTGTTGTGTCTCGCTAGGGCAGCATTACATGATGGCGGGTACGGCTGCGCCTTGCACACGGCAGCGTGTGTCGCCCCGCTACTCACGCACGTGTTGTATGTCAGACTGCTGATATTTGACGAAGCAACAGCGCATGTGGACCCGGAAGCCGAAGCGATCTGCAACCGTGTCATACACCACACCTCGAGTACAGTCCTCAGCATTTGTCACAAACTTGCGGTACGGGGATGGTGCTCGTGTTGTGGGCTGTCGCCGCTGCTTCCGCGCCAACCGCGGTGACGATACATCCTTTGGCAGGGCATCACTTCCTTCGATTTGGTCGTTGTAATGGATAGCGGCCGCGTTGTAGAGCAAGGGCCGCCGCAAGTGCTTCTGGCCGAGCCGCGCTCTCGGCTCTCAGAGCTGGTCAAGGCTGCGGCGGTTGACTGATGAGGGGACGGAACAAAGCATGGAGGAAAGGCAGCAAGGAAACACTAGAGCATGTGCAGTTGACGAAAACCAAGCGACTAAACTCAACGAAAAGAAGGGAAGGAACTTCTTCAATGCTTGGCAGGTCAGTACCCGACAGAACGCAACCCAAAGAAAACCACAACACAAGGAGCAAAAACACTCAACATTGCACCGAAACAAAATCACATGATGCGACAGCAGCCGTGGTTCCCAGGCGGGGGCGTAGCTTCCACATTGTCACTTTCACCATCGTCGTTAGAGCCTTCACCAATGGCTGACATGGCTCGCGCCGGCTGACCGCCGTTCCGGGATTTCTTTGATGCGGCGACCACGAACACAGTGCGCTGCGACCCACCCGTCCCAGCCATGGCTGTAGCACCTCCGGAAGCACCCACCCCTGTTGTTGCAGTTGATCCTTGCCCAGCAGCTTCCTGTGTGCCTGATGGGCCAACAACAAAGGTGCGAACGCTCACACCTGTCGCGGCCGCTGAGGCCGATCCATCAGCGTCATGCGCGGGTTGGCTCGGAGAGCGAGCAGGTCTGTCCTGCACGCCCATCCCATCCGCACCACGACGCGAAACGCTGAATGTGGCAGCACGTTTAGACTGCCACGTCTTCACTTGCTGTGCCATGGTGGTAGGCGAGGCAAGAGGCGTAGCAACAGAAGCCACAGCGCAACGGGCATGGGCTCTTCAGACGAGAGCTGCGAAGCTTAGCATCATCAAACGAGGTATTATTTAGTGATTGTGTATGTTACCAAAATAACATGGGCGCTGCGGAAGAACTGGACTCCCGTCTCTTCGTTTGATCCGGATATGCTTGCAGTCATCTGCTGCTTGCAACTCGCTTGCACACCCCTTTCCCAAGTCTGTCCGCGAAAATGTCACGGTGTTTGCTCGTGTGTGCAGTTCTAGGCTGTGTTGTTGCTGCGTCTGCCTCGACTCTCCGCGGCGCAACCAAGGTGAGAAAGCAGCACATTGCAATTCATATCCTGTGTGCGCCCCTCACCATGCGCGCCGACTGTGGCTCTAGGTTGACGCCACTACGCCGTCGTTTTTGTATACGGAGTCCACGGAATGCATTCGTGCGACTGGCAATGTCTGTGAGGCTTGTGATGACGATGTTCAGTGCTGGGACCGTTGCGCACGCAGCTGCCATCCTTTGTTGGTTGTGTCCGGATGCCGCACTGCGTGTGATGGGGTCAATGAGCCTGCATCTTGCACGAAGGAGGCCAAGAAGCTGTGCGGCAGCTGTGGCAGCAACAAGGGCTGCTGGCTGTCGTGCCTTCAGTCCCACGAGGGCCAGCTGAAGAAGGCCGGCTGCACTGTTCCCGAGACCACCACTGATGGCGAGCCTGCGTCTTGCACGAAGGAGGCCAAGAAGCTGTGCGGCAGCTGTGGCAGCAACAAGGGCTGCTGGATGTCCTGCCTGGAGAACCATGAGGGCCAGTTGAAGAAGGCCGGCTGCACTGTTCCCGAGACTACCACTGATGGCGAGCCTGCGTCTTGCACGAAGGAGGCCAAGAAGCTGTGCGGCAGCTGTGGCAGCAACAAGGGCTGCTGGATGTCCTGCCTGGAGAAGCACGAGGGCCAGTTGAAGAAGGCCGGCTGCACTGTCCCTGAATGGTGGCACTGGGAGTAAAGTGTCGCGCGTGTGTTGTATTGGTGCTTGCGTGTGATACGGTGTCGTGTCAGACGCAAGCAGCATTCTGTATGAATTTCATGTTGGTCAATGTTGTGTGCTGGTTTCCTGTGTTTTGAGGGATTGCTGTGGCACTCCATAGCAAGTGACTCCAGTCAGGGTCAGTAACGCAATATTCACATGTTGTTTACGCCACTAACAGTTCAATACCCATGCGCACCAACACCCACCACCACGCCAACGTCTAGGACAGGTCCATAGCTTTCACGTTGGACGGTGGCACCCACACATGCTCACCGCCTTCGAGGACAGAGGATTGCGTGTCAGACGCAGGGCCACGTCTCTTCTTTCTCCGGGACGGCCCCTGACTTGATTCTGGGCCAGACGCACCGGTGCTACGCTTCGACTTTTCGCCTGACTTGAGCACAGCCAGGGCGTCAGCAACACTCCCACCACCCGCCTGTGGTCCACGGGATCGCTTGCGTTTCGACTTGCTGGAGGAAGCAGGCTGGCGGGCACTATCACTATCACCCCCCTTCCGTTCCTCTGCCGATGACCGGGAGTTCGCCGCCGACAGCAACAGAGCGGCGGATGGACGCGCCGGACCCAAGACGCGACGCTGCACTGGAGCAGCGTCTCCTGGTGCATGGGAGCCCTTGCCGGCTGCCTGCGGCGCGGGTGTTGGGGCCTTTGAATTGGCCGCGCGGTCGCCTGCACGAGGCTGCTGTGCTGTCTGGGGTCGCTTCTGGGTGTCCGCTTGGCCATTTGATCGGCCGCTACCAGCCGGTGTTTTGGGCTTCGTGGGCGGGGAGGATGTGGGTGCGGGTGCGGGTGCGGGTGCGGGCGCGGGTGCGCGTGCGGGTGCTGGCATCGCCTTTGGTTCAGGTGTCGGCGCTGCAGGTGCAGATGCGGATGCAGCCACCTGCTGCTCCTGCGTCCGCCCGCTCGGCTTCGCCACGGGTGAGGCAGTGGCCGCTGCAGGGGACGAAGGAGGCTCCGGCATGGGCACTTCCGAAAATGCGAACCTCCAGGTTTTCGTGAACGCCGCAATCTTTTTGTCGAGCTGTGCTATATTGTCTTCTTGTTCCTACATACTCAAACGGGTGCCCCACACGTCACAGGCAGACGCATGTGAGTTCCTCGGGCGCCCCGGTGCGATGATGGCGCAGGGAGCATACCTTCCGTGCTGCAGCAGCTTCCTCGAGCTTGACCTGGGCCATGTATCGATCGATGGAGTCCAACTTCTCAATATCAGCCGCTTGTAGAGAAGGCACGGCGGCCAAGGCTCGCTGTGGTGGGCATCACGGGCACATGGAGCACAAACAACATGAGCACGAGTCATACTCGATCTTCCGGCGAACCGGGCAACACACCTTCGCCTCCGCGCGTTGTGTGAAGCACAGAAGTAGCTCGGCCCGCAGCTCTTCAATTCTGCACCCCCAAACACGATTACGCTGCCAACCAGTGGACGGCTTCAACAACAACGCACTGCTTACCCCATCGCTTTGTCCTCATCTTCCTTCTTGGGTTTCCCTTGCGCCGCCCGAGCCTTCTCAGCCCTGGAAGCGCAGTTCACTCAAGTCAAACCCACCGCGACAATCAAAACCAGCCTTGCCTACCCGACACACCCACCTCCGTCGTGCTGCCGTGGCCGTGCGATCGTAAAAGTCATCATCATCACTGTCATCGTAGAAGTTGTCTTGCGTGCCGGTATTCGCCCCACCACGAGAGGTTTCCCGCACCGCCTCCCTGCAGCACGCGCAACCTTGTTTAGTCCAGGAGTGCCGCGTGCCATGCTGCCTGCATGAATGTACCGGTCATGGATGGTGCCTTCCAACGCTTCTATTTCCTTTTCAAGCACCATCATGCGCTCTGTGTTGCGCGCGATTTGCTTTTCTTGGCCTGCGAGGGGAACATTAAGCACCTGGTGGTGAGACACGGAACACAACAGGAACGTTGCCAGCGCACATTGCAGCATTGCCAGCGCACCCTCTGACAGCCCTCCTTGCTTCATTTCCTTTTCACGGATGCGCTGAATTTCTGTTTGCATGTTACCAATCTTTGCGCGCTTCTTTTCAATGCGCTCAAACAACTTCTTGTCTTTGGCATGCACTTTGCTGCCGTCTGTAAGTCTGGGCGCAGACTTCCCACCCTCTGGTTCTTCTTCCTCTTCCTCCACAGCATCAGGGCCCATCCCCCAGTCTATGCCACCTATGGAAGCCGCGCCGACACACAACAGATCGTGAGTGTAACGACTGAAACGTGCGCTTGATGCGATACCACAACACACCTTCGTCCTCCTCCTTTTGAGCGCGACCCAGTTTCTTCCGCAGCACCTCTCGCTCGACTGCTTTGCGACGCTGACGAGCCTCGGATTTCTCTCGCAGCTGTGCAAGACCAGGCCTGTAGAGTGGTTGGCAACGTCAAGGACACATTCATACGAGCCGCACGTGGTGTGAGCAAGCATGCGTTGTGCACGCACGTCACGACTTCTGTGGACAGCAGCTCTTCTGGGCCGTTCAACGCGAAAAGCCGCGTGGATTCACCAAGCCGCAGGGTCGACCCGACTGGAAACTCATGGTACATCTTCGGCGTGATTTTCTTCTTGTTGACAAACGTGCCGTTCGTGCTGCCAAGGTCCGTGATGTACGCTTCGCCTGACCCACAACGACCCACAGCAACCAAACCACCGCAGCAGACATGCCGATGCCGAAGCATGAGCCACGCCATCAGGACGCCGGGGTGCTCGTTGAGATGCAACATACCATGTTCACCAAACTGGATGACACAGTGCTGGCGCGACACCGAATCGTTCACAACAACGATGTCACAAATTTCGTTGTCTCTGCCTGTGTGTGGCGACGACGGTGAGCCACACACGTGCAGTGCCAGCAGCACAAGCACCAGCATACCAGCAAGGTAAAACGGCTTCTCATCGAGAGTATAGGTACGTCGAACCACTCCACTCATGATCATATCCAGCGTGCATTTGTGCTTGGGCTTGGTACTCCATGCTGGTTCCGCATACTTCAAAGTGGGTGGCGGTCGCTCTGCAACATGTCACCCCTCCCCCCACACCACAACAAGAGCAAGGCTAAGGCGTGAGCCGCTTATGCAGTCACACATCTACAGACACAACGCGGCGTCAAGCGATCCCAAAGCATCGAACTCATGTCGCACCTGACATTCTATCAGCGATTGTGGGTGAGAGCTGACGACGGCGGTCGTGACGTTACTACTATTGTTATTGTGATGATTGTTGAGCCGGCGTAGTCGGACTACGGCAGTTTACGTGCCATCGCATCGAAAAAAAAAGAATGGCTAACCGTAGCATCGGATGGGAGTAGCGTCGCCCTTTGTGGCGGATTGGCCACCCTTTTGCAGGTACTGCTGGTGATAGTCTTCTGCGGCGTAGAAGGTGGAAGCAGGCGTGATTTCCGTGACGACTGTGTTGATCACAACCTTGTTGTACGCTTCTTTCGACTCTTCTGCAAGCTTCTTTTGCGCTTCACTATGGTAGAAGATGCCACTGAGGAACAATGGCACGGCACGGGACACGAACAACGTGAGGCTCACCTTGCACACCACAACTTGCCCCAACCACGCGCGCTGCTTCACACCTTCGGTACTGAAAGACCCCGTCCAGTGCAACAGGTCAAGAAAAGAAACAAGCATGGCACGGCACATGGTAGTGAACATTACCCAAGTGAGCGACGCATCCTCATAGCGTACAGACATCATGACAACGGTTCTCGGTGACATCTCACTCACCTGTGTACCCACGTCGTTTCCCTGTCTGTTTCGAGTGGTGGGGTCGTGACGCTCCCAGAACACATTCAGCAGGTCCTGATATGTAACAATGGCAGGATCAAACGTGATCTCAACAGCTTCTGCGTGCCCAGTCGTCCCTGAGCACACTTGCTTGTAGGTTGGATCCTTCACAGAGCCCCCAATGTCTGCAGGCGCGTTTGAAAGATTAGTGGCAGTGGGACACATGAAATACACACGAGATCGTACATCCAACACGCGTCTTGATCACTCCAGGGAGTCGCTGAAATGCTAGTTCCACGCCCCTGGAACCGCACGCCAGTCCCATATCAGTCGCGTTCCACAACGCCACCTGCGAATGCAACCTCACGCCAACATACCAGAAGCAGCCGGCCGCAAAGGTAGCCAGGTCTCTGTCCTCACTCTTCTTAGCTTCAGTTTTCTTCAATGCCTCAGCAAAAGCTGGGCCTGTCGGCTTGCCGGGTGCTTGACCCATTGCCCAGTCGTACTGTGATCGAACTGGCACCTGGAGAAAGCTCGCAGTCGCCGCTTGTCCAGCACTTGCAGTGGCACAGTTGAGCCACAAACAAACTACAGGAGCCAAAGCTGTGAGCCGTCGCTGTACAGAGCGCCGTGGGCGAAGGAACGCAGACGATGCACGCGTACAGAACCGCACTGAAGACATTTGGGTTGGTGGCATGCGAGAAGGCACGCGCGCACGGCCACAAAATTTTCTAAAGTGATTACGATTTACACCAAAACTGTGACGATCTGTTTCACCGTCAAGCTCCCTCCAAAACGCTGGCCTCCTGCACTTCCGGGTGGGCGCTGAAGCAATACGGCAGCATGTTTACTGAAACAGGTGCGCCGTTGATGGTCGTGAGGCCTTCCCACAGCCGCTGAATGGAGTGGTTTTCACACTGTGGTCCACCCCACTGGCGGCAGTGGGTGACATGTTGCGGCATGTGCGAGATGCCGAGTTTCTCCACTGCCGAACGGACATGCTCTGCCAAAGCTCGCGCCGCTTCAGCCCTGTGAGGTGAGCCAAACATGTCAGGCCACTCAGCTTCATACAGGCCAGGCCAAAAGCAGCGAAAGCACGCCTATGCATGTGAGATGGCCGCCAGCCTCACCTGACTCCGGGCGAGTGCTCGGAAACAATTTGAAGGAGCTTAACGTTGCACGGATCGACGCCAAGTGCGAGCAAAAACATGGCGTCGCTGCGTCCATCCTCCCGTGCCTGGCAGAACAATAACCACTCCACGTTCCACTCCAAGTCACACACTGCCCGACAGCAACCCGCCCTCGGAAGCGCGAGCGGGGGTTGACGCACCGCTGCAAAGGAAATGCCCGCGACGGTGGCAGCGATCGACAGAGAGCCATCATGGCGCATGGCCAAACGCACAACATCCGTTGCAGCCTCAGCGACCCGCGCAGCCTGCCACGAAAAAGAGATACGAACATCGACATCAAAAAAAAACGCTAGAGTGAGTCGCAGTTGCCAGGATCGACACGGCACGCGATGTGGTGTGCAGCTGTGCCACACCGCACCTGGCGGTACCAGTCAATGGAGGAACGCTCACGCTGCAACGTGGCAGTGTCACCTCGAGACGACAGGCCACCGGCAATGTTCGTGAGGATGGCGGCATGAAGGACCGGGTCGCCACGAGGTGGCACACTCGCCACGTCCCACGGTTGCCACTCTGGAAGGCACCAACCGGCCACACACAGATGTTCAGCCATGCAAACGGCACAGAAGCGAAAGAAGAGAGCCCGTGATGTTGCCATGTGTCCTCGACTAAACAGCAGCAACGCACGTAGCATGTTGAGGAGGCCAATCGGTGACGGAAAGACGCGGCCAATGGCGCGTGAAATCGCCAAAGCAGACGTGAGCAAGCGCTGGACACGGAGCGAGTCGGGTTGAATGCGTGCTTCTTGAGAAGCAAGACACAGCAGTCTGTGGCAGCCACGGGCGATTCACAATCAGCGATGCGAAACGTCTGCCTAACATCACCCAAGCTGCGAGCACTGTACCGAAACATGTGGTGCAACTGGTGGGCCTCCACTCCACGAGCTCTGACGGCACCCCCATCGTTCCTGAAAGCTGTACGCAGGAACCATCACACAAGCAAACCATGTTTCAGTCGCTTGACGCACCAGCGGTGAGAAGCCACTTCACGCCGGTCAAGCAAGCAACGCGCCGGACCTGCGTTGGTCACGACCAAAGACACTTTCATGGCGATGTCCTCCCGTGCCCGTATCCACCACCTTCGCACACGCTGTTGCAACCTGTCAAGCCCAGGGCGTCCTTGCGAGGCCAGTTCCGGCACAATGGACTCCACACCCGCAGTCCAGTCGTCGACAATTTGAGGCAAAGGGTGGTTGGTATCCAGAGGAAGGAACTCGTTGTGGGTTTCGAGGGAGCCCTTGGCGTGTGGAGACGATGCTGACACGATGGGCACACAACCAGCTTCCAGCGCTTCATAAATGCGCAATGTCTCCACGTGGGTGCCTGCCACGGGAACGAACGGTTGGGGTGCGTGCCCAACTACTACAACGACAAGAAGCTGTGATGTGTGTATCGAAACTCCCTTTCCGCACCTGGAGCTGCGATGCAAAACACGGAGTCTTGAAGCACCGTTCGATACGCTTGCGTGCCAAGGGGTGGTTGTAGCGTGGCAAAGTGTGACGTTCCTGTTGTCAGGTTCAACTCGGTATTGCTGAGTCCTTTCGTTTTTCCAGACGTGAACATGGCCGTGGTGTGCACAAAGTACGAGTACCTGATAGGCAAAGGCGACCATGGTGAGACAACTACGATAGCATTGTGTGCTCAACACGCACCCATCCGTGAAATGTGTCGGGTTCTCCATGAGTCGGCGCACTCCTTCAATGGCAGCATGGCGCTCACCACGAACATATGAGCCCCAGTTCTCACTCACAATCTTTCACACAGAGGAGAAGAACAAGCTCAACAGTGAGGCGGGCATGCAGTGAAGAAGAGCTGACGAACACGCGCCGAGCTGTCCGCATCACACATACAGTGGGGTACTCGTTTCCAATGAAAGACACCAAAAACTGGCGCCGCGATGCAGATTTCGGAGGTCCAAGCAGCAGCTCGTTGCGGTCATACAAGTGGCGAGACCAAGGCAACTCCGTGTCGCGCATTGGAGCAAACGCCTTGAAGTGCCCCAGCGGCACATACGTAACACGACTCATCTGAACAGTGCCAAATGAAGATGAGGTGGTGTTCTCCATCCTACTGCGAGCAGCGGAAGCGAGCCTCGTGATGAAGTCGGCTCGGAACGTGGGGTGGATTTCGCGTGCTACACGCTGCAGATGGTGTAGCGGCAAGCGTGACGAGTCTTTGTGGTTGCGAATAACGAAATCAAACAACGGGTATCTGCAGGCAATCACATCACCACACTCAAACGGCAGGTACATTCCAAACCAATGCAAGCGACACAACACCAGTGGTGACCAGCGTCATGCTGTCAGCTGGAGAATGCAACACACCACCACTTCCCCAACGTACAAGTCCGTCGTCAGCTCCACACACTCATCCGCGGGCAGAAACAACCCCGTCCGCGAGATGCCTGCGGCATTCAAAGCCAATGCATGTGATGCAATCGCTTCAACAACACCAAGGTGGTGTGGCGCAGAAAAGTTCGTAAACGGTGCGTTCAAGTCTGCTGCAAGGATCACGACATCAGGTCGAGCATGCCCAAGAAGATGGGCTGCGGGTGGCAATCCATCACAATTGGGTACAATCTGCTCCAACCAAGCGCACCCACACCCATACCCAAGCATAGAAGGGCACGCTCGGTGAGTATAGCCAAACGGAATCGAATCGAACGGGAACGAGCCAATAATGCACCTGCACAGAACAGGGACAACGCCCCAGGAGCACGTCGAGAAAGTTGTACACCGCGTCCTCGCGGAACACAGCAGACGGCACTTTCACCTCGTCAACACTAAAAACAGCCCCAATGTGCTTCAATCCGCATCCTAATGTTGTGATGGCGATGGAACACGCAGGGAACTTGGCTGGGGTACGATTCCGCCACCTGGGGCCGGAAGAAAGTACACATGCGCGCACCGTTAATCGCACGTCTTGTGGTCGGGGCTTCTGACACGACACACAGCAACACACAGCGGCGTACCAAAACGGCCCAGATTGAAACAAAGTGTTGTCCCATAACTCGGACGGGGGCTCAGAATATCCAGTACGTGTAGGTGGCGCCGGACTCGGGCACTGTGTCCCCATGTTGGCCTGGTCGCTGCCAACCGTGTCGCGTGTGCGACTTTCTAGCCTCTGGCAGTCGTCCTCTAGCACCCTGGCAACGAAAGAAGCCCGCCACCAAGACCACCGATGACACGTTTATTCAAATCAAAAGTTATTCAAACACGGAGCCGGCTGGGCGTAGAGGCGGAGCACAGCACGGACCCGTGGAGGGAGCAGAACACAGACACCACGGATCTCACGTCACAATGCCGGCAGACACGCATCGTGTGGCGCACACCGGCCACAAACACATGAATGACGTGATCACGATGCGTCGACATGTTCACTGCCATGTGGACTGTGCGGTTTGTGTGTAGCGCTGAACCAACATCGGGCTGGCTGGCTCGCGAGAGTAGTGACTGGCAGCCGCTGAACGGGATGCAATGGCTTCGACAAAACGCGGCCGTCTGTGGCCCGGCCACACACCACACCACACACGACGTCATATTGGTGCACGCCACAGGAACATATTATCGCGCCTTCTGCTCCCGCACCATGTTGCTGACGTAGTCGGCGATGTCAACGCCTGGCGGTGCTGGTGGCAGGGACAGCACCGCCGAATCGTGCCCAGCATCACCCCTGCAGTGGACACAACAGCCAACCCAGGCGATACACAGCAGGACCAACCACGTGCCTGCACCAGACATAGCTCTCAACGTGCCATGTGCTCGATAAAACGCGGCTCGTCGCAGTTGTCAGTGGCGCGACGGGGTGTCTCTTGTGCTACAAGTTGTGCATCGACTTGGTGTGCTGAGTTGGTGTGACGAATCACATCACGTTTTCAGCACATTTGGCTCTGTCCGCATGCCGAAGCTTCTTCGGGCTTGAGTTCTCGAACTGTTCTCGAACAGGGGGACCACAGCGATCCCAAGAGGGGGGGCTGAACTGTTCTAAACCATGGCGACATTTTTGTTCCGGCTGAACTACCCAGCTGTAGCCATCCTGAAGGGAGGTGTTGTTGTCACGGACGAAGCGGGAGTCAAACGTCCACGCATCGGCTACATCAGCCTGCCATCCAACGCAAATGGCGACCAGTTCGTTCCCATGGGGCGGATCGCGCACGCATGGCTTCGCTTGAACGCAGGGTTGCCCGTTTCTGCTTCTGACTACGACCTGCCGGACGAAGTCTGGGGGCGGGGGTTGATGGGCACGGTGCTGACGCAAGACGCTACATACAAACGCATTCATGACGTCGCAGTGACACGTGCAAAGAGCTTGAACGGCTCTGATGTGTTCACAACTACATTTCGCGTGCATTCCATGGCCATGGCTGAGAGTACGTGCCTTTTGAGGGTGTTTTCGGTGTGCTCGCGTTTTCACGGGTAAGCTTCGCACGTCAGCACTGATGTCCTCGCTGGTTGAAGATGTTGGAATTGGAAACGAGCACTTCCCTGAGTTTGGAAGTGCCACAGTCACGCAAGCAGAGTTTTCACGTGTGCGTACCTCTGGACATGCTTTCTATGGTGTGAAAGTGTAACCTCATAGCTTTGCTGCCTGTTTTTTCAGCCTGTGTTGGAGGGCATCATCAATGAAGAAGAGCAAAACTTCGCAGCAACCGTCAAAACCAAGATATCCGTGGACAAGCTGGTGTCCCAAATTGAAGGCGGTGCAGAGTTTTCCTTCGACTACATGATGCTGGTGGTAGTCGCCAGTTTGTTGGCAGGTGTTGGGCTTGCCACAGACAACACTGTTCGTGCTGCTGCCTCTGTCCAGCGCTGTTTGTCGATCACACGTGTAACTTCATGGGACTGTGGTGACAGGTTGTGATTGTTGCAAGTATGCTCGTGTCGCCACTGATGGGGTACGATCTGCTGTAGTCGCTTTGTCGCACGTATTTCCTGTCTCTTACCGTGCGCTTTCTTGCAGACCCATTCTGGGAAGTACGTTGGCTTTGCTGGGGGTGTCGAGGCATGTGTTGATGCACTACGTGTCCACTTTGCGCTCGCGCAGTTACGTTTGGATCCTACATGGGAAACTATGATCTCTTGCGGACGGGATTGCGGACAGAGGTGCTGGGTCTCTTGTTGTACGTCGTATGTGTCAAGCTTGCCCGCTGCCGAGCCATCACTGTTCCATGTCGGTGCAGATGCATCGTTTCAGGGTTGTTTTGTGGTGTGGCTTTTTCCGCGTGGGGCCCTGTGCTCGGCTGGCCAAACAACGAGATGGCGGTACGTATCCGGCAGGGCAAACTTCAGGCGCGCTGGGTTTTCGTCATTTATGTGTGTCTGTTGCCAGTGACGCTCACTTTTGTCTCGTCGTTTGCAGAGCCGTGGTGTGAATTCCGGCCTGTTGATCGGCATGTCAATTGCGATTCCTTCAGGAGTTGGTGTTGCTTTGTCAGGTGCTGTTCAGTGTGGTTGTGCCTTTCTATCTGGCGAGCCTTGACGCGTCGTTTGATACGTGCAGTCATCGGCGCCAATACGAGTAGCCTTGTTGGTGTTGCCATTTCGGCTTCCTTGCTCCCTCCAGCCGTCAACTGTGGCATGTTTTGGTTCGTGCGTGTCCGATCTTGTGTGCTTTGTCTGCTCTCACCCGGTATGTGCGCCGACTACTTTGTATTAGGGCCTATGCGCTGTTGGGCCCCCCTTTTGCCGATGCGTCACTTGACACAATGGACATGCTGCGAGCTGGCGCTATCAGCTTCTCTTTGACAATTGTCAATATTGTGTGCATCATCATTGTTGCCGCCGTCATGTTCAAGGTACCACCGATGTGTCCGCCGCAAGTGTCGGTGCAACGGGCGTGGGTACTTATCCGTAGCGCCGCAGATCAAGGAAGTGGCGCCTATCAAGGGGAAGGGCTTCATCTTCCGAGTTGATGAGCGTGAACGCGCCGAGAACCAGTACAGAAAGACGATGGCGAATCCAGCCTTGGGGAAAGCTGTGCTAAAGGTGCGGCAGTCGCTGAGTTGTGTTGTTGCACGTTCTCGTTGTCCTCACGTTGCGTGCGCGCATAGATTTTGCAACAAGAGCGAGGCGTGGATGTATGTGCAGGCCGCAGCATGCTAGCGAAAGACGCGACAGCGCACGGTATGCGGTGCAGTGGTGGTGTGTGGATCACATAGCACTCACAGCTGGTTTGTTGCTTGTAGGCTCCGTGGTGGATCTGTTCCAAGGCGACGCACCCACACCGCAGAGCCAGCGCAGGAGGGGGAACAAACCGGCAAGGTTGCCGATGCTGGACCTTTTCCGACAGTCAAGCATCCCGGAAGAAGAGCACGAGTCCAAGACTCCGTCTTCCATTGCCAAGTCAGTCGTGTCGTGCAAGTACCTGTGGATGCTTTGGTTCGATTGTGGGTAACCTGGCCAACCTTGCCGCAGGTCCACCTCCTTCACTCTCATCCTCCCAGTGGAAGCCCTTCCGGAGACACCTTTCAAGCAGGACATCGCCGCCACTGCCGTCCTCCGCACCCCACAGCTCCCAGCTGGTGGGACACAAACTCCGCGCTCGAGGAACGGCAGCGTTGGAGCACCACGCCCGCCACGCCCGCCGTCCTCCTCCAACGCCAGCGCGGCGTCTGCCTCTGCTTCCACGGCCCCGCGAGGTTCTCCTCCGCTGGCACCGGCAGCCACCGTGTCACCATCCCAGGCCAGTCCTTCTCCAACTACTGCTCCACCGCCGACTGCCACAAAGCCAACCCCTGTGACTGCTGCTCCACCGCCAACCGCCACAAAGCCAACCCCTGTGACTTCAGCTTCCCCGCCGGCGGAAGCAACACCCGACACAGCAGCACCTGCCGCAACGCCTGCCGCCGCGGAAGCAACGTCCGTCACGGCAGCACCTGCGGCCAAGTCGACGGCGCCTGCTTCGTCTTCTGAGGTGTACACTGAGCCCACGCCCACGCCTGCATCGACCGCTGCTGTCCCTGAACGTTCCAGTTCGCCGCCCGCCGCTTCCTAGTAGATGTCACTAAAATGTACTTTTCGTGGTCGATCGATTTGAGTGCAGCACTCGCAGCACGTGATTCCCCAGCTTCTGGGCTCGTGGAGATACCCTTCACAGGCCCCAACTGTGGTGGTTTAGTAGTGTTCAATCCAGTACACGAGCGCAGCCGCTGAGAGTGAAAGCGGTCATGAAGATCGCTACGTGCGGTGATGGAGGGATACAACTGTGGGACGTGACTGGTGCTTCAGCGACACGCGCCGAGCAAGACTTGTCTCAGTATGCTGCGTCAGGCGCCAACACTATCGTATGGAATCACAGCTGTGCGTTACGGTTTTGCAGGGAAGGAGTGTGGACCGCTTGGTGCGGTGGTGCATGTGCAACCACGGTGACCATGTCCTCGTGGAGTGAACAGGTCAGGTACTTGGTTGCGGTGCCAAGGATGGCACCATCACCTTGATTGCTGTCCAGAACGCCACGCGACTGACCACATTCTCACATGGGGAGGTGAGATTTGTTGTGTGTGCTAGTTTTGGTGGCACGTTCCTTTGAATTAACGTATGTGTGCCTTCACAGGAGGTGACTGCCATGGCATTTAGTGACACCTCGCGATATCTATGTTCTGCCTCGCGGCACTTCACAAAGGTGTGTCCAGCCATTGGCCTCTAACCGTGCGCCTGTGTGCGGTTGACTCACATTCATGTTTCTGTGGGGCCAGATCTGGGACCTACGGCAAGCCACCAAAGACACACGCGGCACAAAACCTATCAAAATCTACTCTGCGCCCTCCCCAATTGCTTGTGTCGCGTTTGACAACGACCAAAAGCAGCTAGCGGCGGCGTGTGGAAAAACCATCCAGCTCTACGACTTAACAACTGGAAAGGTATGTGATACCGTGGAGGCTCGAACGCCTGTCGTGGGTTTCACTCATCTCATGCACAGGTCAAGACCATGCGATTCAAGTCGCAAGTCAACGCGCTGGCATACTCTCCCACACAAAACAAGCGCCTTCTGACTGCATCCGCTGCTGGAACAGTGTGTTTGCTTGACACTGCTTCTTGCCGTGTGTTGCGGAGGTTTGGCAGTGTGCATCCGGGCCCTGGCGGTGCCACGAGTGTGGCATTCGGTCCCGGATCGCAAACACCTGTCCGGTTTTACTCCTGTGGGGTGGACGGAACAGCGGTGATGTACTCGATGGACCCCAGGTACGGTAGAGTGTTGGCAATAGGGTGACCGCGAAGGCATGCCATGAAGTGTGACCATGGTGTGACAACTGATCGTGATCCATTTTTGCAGCTCGGCGCCGGTCACACAGCACTGTGGCGATCAGCCACTGTGCACAATAGACTCTTGTCCAGATGCGACAGCAGCTGTCATTGGAGACGAAACAGGTCAGTTCACAGGTCTGGTGGTGCGAATGTGAGTCTCATCGTTGTCGCTGTTGCTGCGCTCCAATCAGGTCGTATGGCCTTCATAGACTTTCATGATGAAACTGTGCGATGGTCTGCTCAATGTTGGAGTGTGGATGCCACCTTGCGTTGTGTGCGCGTGGCCAAACCTTCGAGCAAAGTGCGCCGGCGAAGGACACCTGGGTCGCGCTCGAGGCCCAATGGATCGTCTGTGGCGTCATCTCGCTCTCAGCGTCACACTCCCGCCTCCTCCGTTGCCTCGTCTGCACGCGGCAGTCGCCGGGAGGGTGGTGCAAGCCGGGCCCGCTCTGTCGGGACCGCCTCGACACACTCTGTAGGGACCGCCTCGCCCGGTCCGGTGGAACAACCCAAGAGACAAACAGAACGCGAGGCACTGCTGTCACGTCAAGCAGCCAGTCTCGGCGCACCGCCTGTTGCCACAGCCACTCACTCGCCGCCCAGCCTTCCCGCAGCCACTTCTGCTCCGCAGTCGCGTCGGCGGGAGCCCACGCTGCCTCCGTCGACGCCCCCGCGCCACGCTGCGGACATCTTGCCCCGCTCTTCCTCCTCTCATCGCACGTCCACGGCGAAGGGTTCAGCCCCTGCCCAGACACAAGAAGGCCGTCGAGGCGAGCCTGAAGCTGTCGCATCTGCTGCAAGCGGGGCTGTGCCATCCACCTTGGCGCAAGCAGCAGGGCTGCCCGCCACCCCTGCACGCACGGAGACGGGCAGGGAACGACCCTCCACTGGTGTGAGAGGGGTTGAACCTGTCGCAGCGGCGGCAGCTGTGGCACCAGCAAGTGGCATTCACTTTGACGTGGAACGTGCCAGTGAGACACGTTTGCGCAGCATTGTCACAGATGTCATGGAGCCCCTGATTGCACCCGTCCAGCACGCCGTGAGAGACCTGCATCTGGAGTTGCTGCGGCAAATGCAGATGCAACAAATGGAGTTCAGTCGCATGTTGGTGGCCCAGAACGAGAAACTTGCTGCTGTGTATGCCGAACTCGAGGCGGTACGCAAGGAGAATACCGAGCTGAAACGAATGTACTGAGCGGCGCTGAACAAAACACACTGTCGACACCAAAATACCATGGAGCAGCAACGCCAGTGAAGTAAAAATTCGGTCAGCGACAGCTCGCGAACGTGTGAGTTCATTATTGATGCCAGCACACGAGACGACAAAGAACCGCCGATCCAACGACGGCCCCAACAGGTACGACAATGAGGCGGTCAGGCCCTAAACGCAAGAGACAAAGACAACTTTGGGAACAAAGGCTAGATACATGCAACAAACGAAAGAAAGAAGGAGGCTTGGGAACCTGCCGTTATGATGACACGAGTGCTTGGTGGTGCGCGGCACTTGCTGCGCGCGGTTTCAGCGCTGGTGCAGGCGCAGGCGCGGCGACTAGTGGCGTGGCAAACATATCCGACTTCATCTGTGCCTTGGTGCGAGCAGTTTCAGCAGCAATCTCACGCTCCAATGCCTCACGCTCCTCAGGCGTCTGCACGAGCATCTGCTCCATGGCCGCCAGTTGCTTCTTCAGCTCTTGGTTGCTGCTGGCAAGCTCTGCAACGTAACCAGACAGCTGTTGGTTCTGGCGCGTAAGCTCTGCCACTTCGCGCTCCAGCTGTTGGGTGTACTCGCGCTTGCGCTTGCGAGAAAGGGCGGCGCTCTCACGGTTGCGTCGCTTGCGCTCCAGCTCTTTGGGTGTCAACGCCTTCTTGCCGTTCGCAGTGCCGGAAGCCGCAGCTGGCTTCGGCTGCGTGGTCTTACGTGCAGCGTTCATTGATTGGCGTCGCATCTTGCGGCGCTGCTTTGCCATGGCGGCGTCAGCTGCCTTGGAAGTGGCTGCCGGGACCGCTTGTTGGGGGAGGCTGACAGGCTGGGCAGCAACTTGCGGCACCGCCACCGGCACTTTCATGGCACCCACCATTGGATCAAACATCACGTGAGGCATGTCCATCATCTCTGGTTTCATGCTATCGAACACGGTGTGCAGCATAGCAGCATCATCGGACGTGCTAACAGCTGACTGCATCAGCATGCTTGGATCCAGCGGAGGAAACGACTCCTGCAGCAACTTCTCGTCCCCTGCGAACGTTTCGCCAAGAAGATCATCAAGAAGAAAGGTGTCGTCCATGTTGTATAGCGTACACAAACACAATAGACAGTGGTTTGGGCTCGTTCGATGCACAGGCGCAGCTTGATGCGTCGGTGCTTGGGAGTCGGCCTCCCTCACACCGGTTTCATGCAGCCACGTCAGAAAAGGACGGTTTAGCTAATGCGGACGCGAGTTTCGTGCTAGTTCAAGTTCACGTGACTTTAACCGGCAAAAAGTGCTACGAGCTGCGCCACGTCATCTTTCTTGTTCGTCAAGTGTATCCAAGCACGTTGCCGCGTTCAAAGCCGGGCTCGTCACACCCCGTGGATCGGCTCCAACGCTAGTAGTAGAAGCAAATCATGGCGGCTGTTGCGGTTTGCAGCGTCCACGCAGCTGCGGGTGTGGGTACTGAGCCCGATGCTGCGGGTGTGGGTACTATACCCGGCCACTGCGTGTGCTGGTCCGCCAGCGTTGCCTCTCGCAGCATTGAAACCACCACTTCCACTGCGCGCTCTGTGGCCACCAAGCGAAATTCTCGTGACGCCTGTCTTGATTCTGACGAGTCTCTTCGTGCCAGAGTGGAAGCTTTGAAGGAACAACAGTCCCGCATCGCAGCGCAGTTGCAAAGCGTCGCGGACGAGCACCTCGCGCTGAGAGCTCGTAAGAATGTGATCATGCGTCGTATTCGGGCGCGCGTGCGGGCGCGTTTGATGTCCTCCAAGCAGCAGGACTCGTAATTTCTGGTCGCCCGTGCACCTGGCGTTGGTTTGTACATGTTTGAACGTTTGTGTGGTGCAGGGTGTGTTTTGTGAGTTTGTTTTTCGTTGTTGACTGTTGAGGGGTGCCATTCTTTTTGGTCAGTGGATTTTGCGCCAGACGTTTTCCCTCTGTACTGGTTTCCACTGCAAAGAGCGTTCCCCTTCTCTGTTGTTCTTGTGACGTGCCACGTGAATAACATATCCTTTGTTCCTTCTTCTTCTAGAGGATTCACACAACATGACACGAGGCCGCTTTTTTTCTTCGCTCCGTGTGACTGCCCGCCCGTTGTTGCTGCGCCTTGATTGACCCAATGAGTGCGGTGCTATGAACGAAATTGCTGGGCAACTGCAACTAGCTAAGAGCTGCTCGAAACAGACTCGCCAAGAACAGCGGCTCAGGCGACGTTGTTGCACACGATGGGCACCAGTGAACTGATGAAACGAGGCACAGCAGTGGCTACGCTTGCGCGGATTGGACGTATGTGGTCATCGCGCACAATGCAATAGCCCCCCAGACATGCCACGTTGCATGAGTGAGAACGTAACGTCGGTGGCCAGCCAAGGTTGTCGCACGGACAGCGGCCGCGCGGCTTGCGCGGAGCCAGTACAAAGCCGATACCGCAGTCACCACAACGAGTCCCACATTGAACACACTTGTACAATTCACCACCATAGAAGTAACAAGCCCGAGTGATCCAACAATGCGGTCAAACACTCGAATTGGTGCCCACGGAACCCTGATACCGTCAGCCACTGTGGACGCAAACGAAACCAACACAAACCAGGACGCGAGCTTCGCAAACCCGAACCAAGCCCATGTCATGGAACAAAGAAGGTAGGCCATGCACGATGCGCTCATGACAACTTGGTCGAACGTTGTCCACTCGCTCGGGTCAACACGACCACGTTTTCGCAATCTCGGAGTGTGGTGCACTTTGCCTGTGAGCAGAGATGTTGCCTGGTCGGACACAAACTCTGATGCAACGCCACGCACACGTTTGCAACTGCGTGGTGTGAGCATGGAGCTCGTGCCCACAGAGCTGCTGCCCACCTCATCAGCCATCTGAGACATCAAGGCATGCAGCGCTTCGAGGCCCGAATCGGCCGTGCGACGCAGTCCAGACACATCTAATAAAATACTGTATCTGCAGTCTGAGTCACCAACAGCTTCCGTAGCTCAGTTGGCAGAGCGTACGGCTGTTAACCGTAAGGTCTCTGGTTCGACCCCAGGCGGAAGCGATTTATTTTTTTCGTTTTTGAGTGTTTCCTTTCTTTCCTATTTTTGTGTTGTTGTTGTGCTGTTGTGCTTGAATAGGCAGTTGGCTCCAGTCGTAGCGAAGGAACACCACCGTGTCTGTGGCTTATGCAGTGATGCAATCCACTCCAGTGATGCCGCAGGATGCATCTGGGGACGCAACCACTCATCCTGCAGTGCGGAGTGGCGTGTTGTTCGCACAGCCCGGCATCAGCACTTACGGCCGCTCACCCGCGGACAGGCCTCTTTCGACTGCCACCCCCGCCAACCCGATTCGATCGTCAGGCATGGCAAGCTCACCCGCTCTTTCACGACTAAGAATCCGTGTCCAGGGCTCGTTGGCAGCAATGGGCCATCTGGGGCCCCGCATTCGCAGCGCTTGTGCAGAACTCGCCACGGTTGCCCCTGTGATCAACACCAAGCTACGTGAGCTTGCCGCCAACCACGAACGTGTTACATCAACAATCACAGGGGAAGTGGAGGGTCTGCTACATGCCATCAGTGTTCATGAGGACGGAGACGAGGTGCGCAACCGCAAGCGGGTGGTGTGGTTCACAGTTCATTTCGGTTGTACGACCTCACCACGAGCGGTGTGTTGCTCTGCTCTTTCGATGCGAATGCTGCTGCCCAGATTGCCGCGTTGCACAACATGATGAAGCGGTGTGCATCACTTGAATCTCGTGTATCTGCGGCCGAGCTCGCACGCACCGAAGCGGACCGTCGTTGCAGTGCTGCGGAGGCTGCATTGGTCAAGACCAGCCGTGAACGTGATGCAATGGCTGTTCAGATCCAAAACCTCAACGAGACTGTGGATGAGCTGACCCGTGTCAACACAAGCCAATTTGGTTCTGGGGCTCGGAGAACAACAACAGCTATGTCGACGCAGGACCGTGCAGCTCTGGGTAGAGAAAGTGAACTTGTGCGTTGCTATGGGCATGGCTCCGAGAGTCTGGCATGCACTTTCTAACGCGCAGATTCCGGTACAGATCCAAGCACGCGCAGATATTAAAGAGCTGAACCGCCTTGTGGAGCAACTAACGCATGAAGTACGTTTATCAACCTGGGTTTGTATTGTGCCCACGCGGCCTCACTACCGTCGCAGGTTGCCAGCAAAGACACTGAGGTATCGCGCATGGAGTCGAAAGTTAGTGACGCGAACATTGCTTTGTCGCAGCTGAAAGCACAGGTCAATCGGGTTGTGTGTGTACGGTGTGACCAGTGCATGAGAAATCATCAATGCCTTTGCGCCGTGTCTGTGTGCGTGCTTCAGGAAGCGGCTTTGCAGACAGTGCATGACAAGTTGGATGCGACGTCAGAGGAGAAAAGAAGACTGACAAGAGGGGTCCGTTCGCCATGGAGTCGTACAGTTGGGTATTTTACGCCTCTCTTGTTCTCACAATACGCTTCTGTTTCCAGCTCATGTCGTTGATGCCGGCGCTAGCGTCAAGTCCTCGCGCCAGCTATGACATCCTGAACGTTGAAACCATTTCTGAAGACGCACTCCGCGAGCTTCAGGAAGATGTGGCACGGCTGCGCGACCGAGTTCGTCAGGCTACTGACAACCAAGCATTGATGGACAGCTGACACTGTATTGATTCATGCTTCTGTGCGTTGCGTTCTTGTGGGTCTACTCAGGCACGCGTGGCGGATGAACTTCAGTCGCACAGCTCCGCCATGAAGACAAGTCAATCTTCGCTACAGGATCGGCTCCAGCGCCTCGAGGCAAAGCGCAAAGCAACGGGTTTGGAGAACAAGAGGTTGGCTGCCGAAATTTCGGCATGGGAAGTGAAAGGTGCACGCTTGGCAGCGCTTGAGCCGGAAGTCGCGCGTCTTCGCGAAGAGTGTGCTGCACTCCGTGCTCAAGTACGTTCGCTGGCATCCAGACGTGCCATTGTGGAGGACACATGTTGACCGTGCGATGCATTTGCTTGGTGTTGCCCTTGCGTGCCGACCACTGCGTTGTACAGCTGGATGAGGCGCAAGATCGGTCAGTGAAGATGAGCGTGTCTCGCTCGAAACACACACGCGAGGATTTAGCGGCGCTGCAAGATCAGGTTGATGTAACTCAGCGCAAGGTTTGTGACCTTGAATGCGGGGCTGCACAAGTGCATAAAAGTCACCCACCTTTTGGCACATCGTGCAGGTTGATAACTTGCTGGTCTACAAAGCGAAAGCGCACAGTGCGGCCCAGGATGTGGAGCGTCTTCAAGCTGAAGTGTCGAGCCTGCACGAAGCCCTTCGTTCATCGGAAAGCGCCCTTCACGGCCAGGTGCGACTATGCTATGCCGTTCCTAAAGCTCTGTCCTCGTTGCTGTACTAAGGCGTTCTTGATGAGCACCGGAATCAGTTGGAGTCCTTACGTCGTCTGGAAGCGGAGAGCGCGGCTTCACAACAGCGTTTGAGCAGCGCTGAAGCTCGAGTTGGAGCCTTGCGTAAGTCAGAAACAAGCTTGATGGAGAAACTCCAGAGACTCCAGGTAGGCGTTTATGCTCCCTGGTCCCTCTCTGCGAAAGGCAACCACCATCACCATGTCGGCTTGTGTGCCCCATCGGGTTTGTACACCTTTGTCAGCCTCTTGAAGCTAAGCACGCGTTTGTGGTGGCCCAAGTACAAAGCCTGGAGAAGGAGGTGGACATGTGGAAGCAACGAGTACGCGCGTGTTGGGGGCGAGTGCTGCTTGTCCTCGCATGATTTGTTGCCTGTTTCGCAGTGCTCCCAGTCGACTTCTCGCTTGCAAGACCTGGAACATGTTCAGGTCCGCTTGGTGCCCTGCTGTGCAGTAATGTGCCGGGTCGATTGACTGGGTACATTTTGCTCGTGCTCGTGCTTTTTTTGTTCGTCGCGTGTGTGTATTCTCCTCGTGCCCCATCCAGGCTCAAGCACAGGTGTTCGAGCAGCTCAAGGAAGAGGTGGCTGCAAAAGATGCTCGCATCGTTGAGCTCCAGGCGGAGGCCGCTAGACTCCAGGAAGCAGTCACGGCTGGTGATGCGGTGCGAAAGCGTGCGGTTCACATGTCCGCACACATTGAGCAGTGGGAGGCACAGGTATGCATGCCCGACGTCGGAACTGTGTTACCGTTTGCTCTGTCTCACGCAGAGTCTTCGTGGCCAGTTGAACAAAAAGACCACGAAGATCCGAACTCTCAAAACTAAACTGCGCCAGGTCACTGATGTAGCCAGGCGGCTTGATGAAGAGTGCAAAGCCTTGAAGGAGCAGGTACGTGTGGTGGCTTGGGCACTGCTGCACAGTGGGAACCAATGGCATGGTTATTCAATCATGCATTGGGGGAGGGTGCTACCAGATGTCCCACATGGAATACAGTGGTGTTGCCCACTCTGCACTGCATGAGCAAATCGCCACACTACGGGCGCGTGTGAGAGACTCCGAGCATCAAGTCGAAACCTTGAAGGTGCGCAGCGCAAGTCTACTCGTTGCTTTCGTCTGGGCCTGAGAGTGTGGTTGTGGGCACCGCCAGGTCGAGAACGAAAGCCTGTCGGGTTCCTTGAAGCGGGTCATCGAGCTGGAGGGTGTCGTAGAGCAGTACAAGACGCGACACTCCATGTCTGAGCTTGAACTCGACAAACTTCGCCATGACAAGGTACGCGTGACTCCCACGCTGCATTTGGTCTGGTCTCCCTCTCATGCTTGCCCAGGTGACACTAACAGAAGCCATGGAGTCGTGTCGACGAGCCCGGTTTGAAGCCGAACAGCGCGTGCTCGAAGCGACACGCGACCCTTTGAACGTGCAACTTGCCCGCCAGCAAGCTGACACAGGTCCGAGTTGGTGTTTTTCATGCACGTGCTCCATCATCGCTGTGTACGTGCTCACGCCTCGACTGCACTTGAAATATGCGTTCGTACTGTTCTCAGCCAAAGCAGAGCGAGAAATCGAAGTGCTGAAAACGGACATTCGCACTGCCGTCAAGCGAGCTGCCACAGCCGAGGTGCGCATCTCGTTGTTGTGCTGTGGCTGTGGTATGAGAACATGTGGGCGGGCGGGGTGGCCGCAAACCGATGTCCAAGTGTGGCATGATGGTTGTTGTTGGCTTGCCGACCAGGGATTGGCTGCTCAGTACAGCGCGCAAGCTATCGAGTTGGAGGAGCAGCGCGCGAAACTGGACGCCAAGTTCACAGCAGTGGAGACCAAGGCGCAAGAGACAATTCAGAAAGTCCAGGTATGGATTGCTGCTGCTGCTTCGTTGTTTATGTGTCCATGCTCCTGACAAGTTTCGTGCAGGGTGAGCGGGATGCTGTGCGAGGCGAAGTCGCCAAATTGAGGTTCGTCGTCCTTGTTTTCCGTGCTCTGATTGTACTCTCACGCTTCCAATCCCCATGATGAAACAGAACCCAACTGGTGAAGCAAAAAGGCTCGATGGCAGGTCTACAATCGCAAACAGACGCGCTGAAGCGACAGCTGGAACATGTGATGCTGCAGCGCGAGCACTACCGTGGCTTGCTTGCCGCCACTGCGGCTGCTTCCTCAAGCGTCCAGGGACCAGGTGCCATAGCTCCAGCCGTTGCCCAAGCTCTTGCGGCGTTCGGCCCTTCACCCCCGTCGCCTCCCATTGACTTGGTGCACGGTGGCGGGCGCAGTCGTGTGCCGCCGCCAAGTGCGCCCTATGGTGTGTCTGCTCCTAGCGTTGCTGGCGTTGCTGCCGGTGGCAATGTTGTTGGTGGAGCCGGCTCTCGCGCGCCGCCTTCGTCCACTGCTCCGCACTTCCCATCCTCCACGCCACAGCCACACCGTGGCATGGACACCCCTGCCCGGGGAGCAGCAACGTTTGCGGCCTCTCGAGGCGGAAGCGTCGGGGGATGGGTCCCGAGCACCAACCACGCTACGCAAGGCGGTCCAGGCAGCACCTTCCCTGTTTCGTCGCAGCCCACTGTTCCCCATGCGCCCGGCGCCAACTTCGGTCACATGGCCACCCCACCGTCTTGGACGCACGCGCCCAGGGAGAATGATTTGGTGGGAGAAGGCCAATTCGAGCACGGGCATCGACTGACGACAGGATTCCATGTGCCACTCACAAGCATGGACAAGGCATCAATGGAGCGTTTGGGGGTTGGAGCCAGCACGTCAGACCAATGGACGCCTCTGGGTCGTGCGCGACCGTGAGGCAGCGCGCTGTTCGCACTGCGCATCCACGCCCACCTAGTATTGATAATGCAATATCTGTGTGTTGACCGACCATGTTTCAGTCCCCCCCCCCCCCATGAATGCCTTCTGTTTTACCCAACTCGCTACCGATTCGGTTGTACTTCTGCCGCCACAATGATCCACCCTCTTTTCTGTGAAGAGTCTGAATCGATGGTATCCATGGCATTGTACAAGTCCTCAATCTTCACCCAGCCCACGGGTGTTGTCCACCACACATCCAACAACAATACACGATCGCCTTCCGCATCAAAGGCACCAACAGGGCTGAAGTGTCCTCCAGGATACGGAAGCCCAAGGCTCTGGCGCGCATCAAAGCACACAACACGGCGCGTGTATCGATCGACACGTGAGCATGCTGCACAGCAACCAACAAACAACCAACAAACAACCAACAAACAACCAACAATCACCCACCATGCGCCTTGCGATGTGTGCCACCGTACCTTCATCTGGTAATTTGTGATAACCACCTCGCTGGAACCGCCCGCAGCGATTCGTCTCACAAGCTCTCGAAACTGAGCTATCGACTCTCCACTCGTTGAGGCTCGCACCATGCGAGACATGGACGCACCAGCGGTGGTAAGAAGTCTGAAGCAATCGTCAAGCGTCATTCCTCGCGTAGCCACGCCCTCTGCTGTGCACACCCGCTGGGTGTACGCGAAACTGGCCAACGAAGCCTCTGTCCAGCCTTTCTCAGAACGGCCACCACTACCTCCGTCACCGCCGCCACACCCGCCATCGTGCGTGGCACAAGGCTCGCCCTTTGCTTCTTCAGTTCCATCCCGAGAAGGCAACCTCAAAACGTTGAGAGCAAACGACGAAGAAGCTATGGCGCAGGTGGTGGACCCAACCTGCTTGACAAGGAGCGGGAAGCGCGTGTCATGACACGCACAGTGGCCCTTTTCCTTTGCCTTCTCCAAGGCGCTCCGCCCAGACGGCGTTATCAAGGGTGTAATAAAGGGTGTGGAAAGCATAGTCCGCTCCGAGGTCCCATCCTTCCCCTCCATGACGGCACCACGACCTCCAGGCACACCACATGCGGCAAGCGTACTGTGTTACTATTTGTGTAAATTACCGCCTGCCGGCGTCGTTTCGTCGTGCGCACTTTCGCCCGTTGTTGTCCTGTCTTCTCAACAGCATGGCGGCTCGCACAGTCGGCAAGGCGCCCCTGCGTGGGCTGCAGCCGTCTCATGGCCAACGCGCCACAAAGCCAGCAACACGGCCAGGGCGACGCACCCGCCGACCGCCGCTCCGGAAGCGCGGCGTCGTGCCGGATGTGTCACAGGCAGGTGCGGCGAAGGGCACGGCACCACGCGTACTGCCCACGAATGCGGCGCTGGAAACCATGGCAGACGCGCATAGCGTTCGAGCGCGGCTTGATGCGCAAGGAATGTCCACGCAGACGCCGGTTCAGACCTGGAAACGGAGCTACGAGGGGGAGGCGGTTGGCTATTCGCAACTGGGTACGTGCAGTGTGCTGTTTCCGCTCTTGGCTGCGGTCGAGCTCATCGATGCGAGGTCGCTGCCCAGCGGAGTACGCTGCCAAGAGATTTGAAGAGGCTCTACGGCAAACCAGTGAACTGGGGGTGCCCAACGCGTTTCGAACCTCAATCTGCTGTGACCTGTTAAGTACGTTCCGCAAAGGGCTGTCCGGAAGTGTGGGAGTCTTCTCACTCGACGTGTACAGACACTGTTCTGGCGGTGTTTGGTCGGTACCACAGCTTGTCACGCTTGCTTCAGCAAGTCCTCATGGCTTCCGTGTTCGAGAACAGCGACAAAGTTGTGCGACAGCTTCGAGCAGGACCCACCACAGCCAAGTTTTTCTTTGAGCAAGGCACTCACTTTGCCCGAGCACGCGAACTGTCGGAAGCGTTTGCTGATGTGCGAGGAGATCTGTGCGTGCATATTTGGGTGCATGGCGTGTTAGCCTGCTTGGGATGGGAGTGATGTGGGTGCTGTTGCAGCGAGGTGTTGGAGAAGCACAGGCAACACATCCGTGCCATGTCAAAGAGAAAGGGCAACATCGTGAATCGAACCGCTGCACGGTACTGTCAGCAGCCTGTTTGCGTGCTATCCGCGGCCACTTGCTGCGACAAAGACCATGAAACTCACTATGAGCTTCGTGTGGGATGACAGGTTCCAACGAACTATCGTGTCGCAGTACTTTCATCAGTGGTCTGCCACCGCGAAGCTCTGCCGCGTGCAGCGGCGAAAAGTGCTGGGGATGTTCATGTCACGTGGCAAGCGCTCCTTGCTGCACACTACGTTTCGCCGTTGGCATGCAGCCGTGTCGAAAGCGCAGGCAAATGCAGAGCGCGTGGAAGTGGTGCGTATTAGTCTCGGCACGTTGGAAGAATCTCTTTCTACGCTGCGTGACGAACGGACAAAGCTACGAGACGAGCTCATGCAGGCAGAAACTGATCATGTTGCCAAGCAGCAGGGGTCAACAGAGACATCTTTGAAGCTTGATGCCAGTACGATTGACCGTGTGTGGGTTTGGTACCGTTCATTGGCCTCATGATGCCTAAATGGATCAGTGCAACAGCGTCTGCAACAGCGAGTGGAGTACCAGTTCCATGAGATAGCCACAAGCTGGGAGAAGCTATCACACCATGTGGTGCGGATTTATTGGTGCAAGTTTGCGATTGCTGTCAGGAATGCGAGTTGTTCTAACGCATGAACGCTGTGTTGTGTGCTTGTTGTAGCTATCCACCCGAATCACAGCCCTGAAGGCACAGCTCAAGGCACTGGAAGAAGAGGAGTTCTCCAATCCACTACTGCTTCTCCGAACGCAGGTACTGTGCCTCTTCCATGTTTTCATGCCCAATTCGGGCCCTCATGGGAGTTGCTGCGGTCTTCCTCTTGCGGCGTGCATTCCCCGTGTTTCTTCCGTTGTTGCTGTTTCCGTTGCTGTGGGGCTCCCAGGAACTGGCTGCAGTACACACCGCCACCGAGGACAGTGGAACACCGCATCCGGTGTGCACGGCAACCGTCATGCACAACCAAGACTGGCTGCCCAGCGTGGGTTCCACCGCGAGGCCACCAGCGAGTCCACGCTCTCAACTTCTGCGCAGTCGTGCTATTCGAGGCTCTCGTCAAAGCATGATTGCTGCAGAGATGGAAGCGGCGTCAAGTGCAGCGATTGCACCCCCTGTGTCGTTTCGCTCGACCCCACCCGCAGGTGAGACAAACGTGTCGTCGTGTTGTCGTGTCGCGTGTGGTGGACGCCCCGTCGCCACAACCCGTAGGTGCGGTGGTGCTGAGCGGTGCCTGCGTTTGTAGGATACGCCAGGAAACTTGCCGTTGGCCGGGAAGCGCTGGGGTTGTCGGCACAGGCAAACACTGCACTCCGAACCCTGGTTGGACTCCCTGTGGATCGCCTCATGGTGCGCTGGGTGCACACCGTACTCGAGCAAAGCGCGGCTGCTGCCGTGACCACAGGCACGGCAGCAGCCGCGGAGCACGTCGGCACCCGCAAGTTCATTCGCATCGAGAACTTTGGCAGTGACTTTGCGGTGCGTGCTTGTTGCGGGTGTCGTGCGTGAACAGGGAATGCGTGGAATGCGTGCGCCACGCATGACGCGGGTCGTACTGTCACGTCACACACTGTCACACGCCACCTCCTCGCAGGATTGCAGCGTGTACGCACAACTCCTTCACGCGGTGACGGTACCACGAGCGGGTGCACGGACGTTTGCCGCGGACGAACTGCGGCACCGACATTTCCCGGCGGGGCTACTTGACGTGGAGGCCTCACTTCGCGCAGCTGAAGTTGTGCGACGCCTGCATTACTTGAAGTGCCCAGGCTTTTTGCGGCCGCAGGACATTTGTTCGGAGCGTGCAGACTTGAACCTAGCCATGGTAATCTTTCTTTTCGTGCGGTTTCCCAGCATGCGTCGGACGGCCGTGGGACAAACTGGGGTGTTTGATGCCGGGTATGGCGAAGTCATGGTTGAGGGTACGTTGCCGCGTAACGTGCTATGTATCATGCCACATCTCACTTGCGTGCGCGTATGCATGTGTGTTGTTTGCGTCGTTGCGGTGGCATGAAAATGAAAACCAGATCCGCTGGTCTCACAAGACCCCAAGTTCTTGAAACGGCTAAATGAACTTGTCGCGACCGATGTGGCCATGGGCAGCACGCTCACACTACATGAAGTGGTGGAGCAGGTACGCCACTTGCGGCGCAGAGCGAGACCGAAGCCCCGAGGGCGCGACCACAGTCCTTGGCATTCACGTTTTGTGTTGGTTTGCAGCTGGAAGTGGACTGGGATGAGATGCGAGAGCGATGGGTGGATGACCCTGAGAGCATCTCCACGGACGTGACAGTGAACTGCTGGAAAATGCTGAACATCTTGGAACATGCCGTAAAACGGTACCTGCAACGCGTTGTTGCATTGTAGCGCGGCTTTCTCATGCTCGCGCGTGTTTGCGTGTGTATGGGTTTTTCGTGTCGTTTGTTTTTGTTTTCAGAGCGACTGTAGTTCGAAGTGAACTCCGAGTTGTGTGGGACAAAGTGTCTCGGCATGCACAAGTGCGTGGGTGGTATGGGGTGAGCGATGGCGGCTCGAGTGACGTTGGCCATGTTCCGGGGCTCTCCTCAGACCGTGGCGTTTGCTTTCTTACGACAACGGGCCTTGGGGCGACCAATGCACGTTGTTGACAAACGCAAGCAACGTGTTCTTGACGCTTTTACAACGCTTGAGCCATCTCGGGTGGGTACAAAGATGCAAACAGCACAGTCGCCTCACGTCACTGAAAACTGATCACTGGTGTCATGTCTCAGATCACTGCCATTCCTTTTGTTTCCCGCTCGACGCACCCAGAGCGCGACATCAGAGAAACTGAAGCTGCGCTACGAACCCACTTCGGTGCGCATGTACTGTGTCGCACCGGGTCTTTGTCAATGTGCTGCACATGAATGACTGACGCCTACACGGCTGCAGATGTCCTGAAGACGATATTTCGGTTCTATGCTGCGTCTGACCCAAGTTCGGAAGCCGTCACCGTCAATTTCGATGAGTTTTCCACACTGTGCCACGATGCAAAATTCCACTGGCTTGGTCAAGGTAGGGTGGGTGCCACTTGCTTCCATTCGACGCACTGACTTTTTGACATGTCCAGTGGCAGCGAAGAAGGTGTTCGACGCCGTGGTGTCTGGCTATGGGGAGCCGAACGTTCGTGCGCGATTCCCTTCGCAGGACCTTTTGTTTTTCCTTGTCCCTGCCGCTGCTTCCTGCACGTCACTCTTACGTGAACCGCGTGTGGTGCAGGATCACATCGCATCCCGAGGGCAAGTGGCCATCAAGCCCAACCAGGTTGTGGAAGCGTTGATCCGTATCGCTGTGGATCGATACGCACGGGTGCGTCGTTCTCCCAACCATGCCCATGCCGCCCCGTCTCGTGAATACAGTGTGGGCTTCCGGGACTCACACACTTACGTTTTCGTTGTTCGCGCACGTTCCCCGCCTCAGGACACCGGTTCCATGGCGTCTGCTTTCACACACCTGATGGAGCATCACATCATCCCCTACGCGCACAAAACTGACCCACGCGGCTGGCGCCGAACGTTGCGTCATCCAACGGTGTGCATAGTCATTGACAAGTACGCGATGTGGGCTGCTGCACAGTGTGTGTCTGTGCGTGCGTGTCCATGTGTACCGTAACACTAGTGGAAACGTGGTGCCTCCGTGACAGATTTTCCCGTCGCTTGCAAGCCATGTACAAAACGTTTTCCGCCACCCCGGATGGACTACAAATGACCACGGGAAGCTTCATTGAGCTCATGCAGGCGTGCCATCTCATCGACGGGCGCTTGACGCTGGCAGATGTAGCGCGCACTCTGCAAGAGGTACAAGGTGATGACACCCTCGAGGCGTTTCTGGCGTCCACCAGAACCAGCCGTCGCGAGTCGGACGCTTCACAAGGCGAGGTTCCGCGAACAACCGAAGTGGGGAGCAACGGACCGAGTGTGATACCGGAGCTGTCCACGGCAAAGTCAAACACTCCGCTGTCGTACTCTCGCACACTACAGGTTCGTTGTGCGCACACGGTGTGTGTTTGTGTGTGTGTGTGTGGGGGGGGGGGGGGGCAACGCGGG
>Ga0213833_1000396_pt1 | contig 47286 bp, 45 predicted proteins | sample SWATP21_FD_160575 | JGI IMG/M metagenome (GOLD analysis project Ga0213833, IMG submission 160575) | Coastal seawater microbial communities from Marineland, Florida, United States - SWA TP2 #1 | ecosystem: Environmental > Aquatic > Marine > Coastal | place: USA: Florida | collected 2016-08-14 | reverse complement strand
CTCTGTCAAAATGGCGATGATTTGCTCCTCGCTAAATCGTTTACGTTTCATATCAGTTCTCCGTTTTGGTTAGTAAGTTAACAGAAAACTCTCTTTCCTACATGGGGTATTTTAGGGGAGCATTACCGTTCCCAGACCGTGGGACGTGTGGGTGTGTGGATTCCTGCACTCGCCTCCGCAGGAATGACAGTAGAGAGAGAAGCAAAAAAGCTAAACTTTCAAGAAGGTAGATCCCAAAAAACGATTCACAAATCACCTCATACCTCGCACTAAAACTGTTGATTTAATGACCAATTTATGAGACAATTTCATATATTAAGTTATGGATTCGGTGTGAAAGGAGTTCAGATGTTTGGATAACTCGATAGGTAAGTGGTTGTTATGAGAGATAATTTGCAAGATTTGAGGCAAGAAACAGGAAAAAACAGAAAGGAAGGGAAACACGATAAGAAAAGTTCTAAAAAGCAGGCTCAGCGCGGTCGAGCTGAGATACCAGGTATCGGGGCTGGTCATGGCTTTCATTCATACATGAGTAAGGGGTTATTGCATGCCTCGTGGGCCAATGAGCATGCTGCTGGGAGAGAATCTACTGGAGGAGCACCTCCAAAAAAGGATGCCTTTGTTGCGCCAGCTGAAGGCACTGCTATGGGAACAGGCATTGGAAGGACTGTCCCCGTTTCCGTCTTTAAACAGTGCGAGCAAGACTGGGATAGCTCGGGCCATCCATTCAACTTAAAAAGGTTGCTTAAGAGTTATCAAGAAGTGGGCTCTGAAGCAAACATATGTGAAGGTTTGCGCCGCGGCCTCCCGGGGAAAGCTCTTTTCTTGCGTGATTACACAGGTGTAGGGGTTCACCTATTAGGGATGTATCTGATTTCAGAATGGGAAAGTGGGAGCACTCTTACCGACTACGAACAAGTGTTATGGTTGCCTTACAATCAGCTTGTAGCAATTTATCCGGGAGAGCATACAAAATCAGATTTCTCTATCAAGCCAGCTGATTTAATGACACTAATGGGTTCTACTAACGCCTATGATCCGATAAAGAAGACTCTGTTAGTTGTGACAGGTATAGATAAAGCAACTCACCCATCACGACACCAAGAAAAGCGTCATGCAGCGATTCTCAAAAGGTTGCCTGCATTATTCAGTGAATTGCCATGCCTGATGATAGGTAACTATATTCCGGACGTGTTGAGTGATTTGGATATGGATACGAAAAACATCACCTTGCCATCTATTTACTCAGCTATTTCACAAACCTATCCGTATCAGGGCCAAGAGCCAAACTTCCTAGGTTGTATTGGCGGTGAGGAGGTGATTGATGAGTTGTCACGTTTAATGCGAGGGGTTTTTTATTTTCATGGAAAGGAAGCCAAAGAGGTCGTTACCTTTACTGAGCAGAGCCAGGGTAGCGTTCAGGAGGAGGCTAGACAGTGGCTAGGCGGCTATATCCAAAGGGTGTTTCCTCAACATTTTCGTCGAACAAAATCGCGTTCTCGATCACGAGCAAGCTCATCGGACAGTGAAGGCTCTTTGGGTATATATGATGTACCCAAACGTCAGTCCCCATGGACGGATAGTGAGCATTTGGACATTTTAACGGATTTTAATAGAGCACAAGGGAACCCACCTTGCGCTATGCCCGATGCCATTGCTAACCCAGCGCAATGGTATTTAGCTGCATTAGGTAGGGGAGAAGAAAGTAAAAGTGAAAATGATGGGTTTTCTACGTATCATGTGGATGGTCATGCGATGGCTGTTCGGATCTCTAATCGTTATGTGAGTGACCTGGGTCCAAGCAGCGAGTTGTTACCTCAACCCCTTACTGGAAAAATACGTAGAAGATTGAGTAAACTGCCTCAACGAGTCAAAGAAGCTTTAACAGATGCTCAGGCTAAACTAAAGGATCCCGATTTTGTTGGAGGTGTTGCTGAATGCTTCATGGGTGCTGATGGAGCTTATCCTAGTAAAGCTCACCAGCAAGCGCATGAACTGCTTAAAAAGGCTCCTAAAGCCGCATTGCATTCGGTAATGTTGACTAAAGAGTCGGATATGTCATACCCAGCGATACAGCAAAAATTATTATCCAGCTTAGGCGATTTAGCTGAGGATGAAGTGACTCAAGCAATTGAAAATATTGTGCATGGTGTAGATGGTCCTGCGTCTTCAAGGGAATTGCGTGATATATGTCGCCTTATGGTGTCGGTGTTGATGTTTGGAGAAGTAGCGCGAGAAGAGAAATGTTTCTTTGCATTATTTGCGATGATTTCCCTCGTTCAAGATCCTAATTTCTCTTATACATGGCGACGATTTGTTGCTTTGCCTCAACAGATAGCTATGCACGCAATGAGGTCGAAGTCATGGAAGGATTACGTGCTTGCTACTGCAGCTGGGAGTTTGGGTGGAATTCATCCTATGGCACATAATGGTTCCTATAATCAGTCCTATGATTCTTCTCCTAATGGTTCTCTTTCATGGCCTGAGATCAAAATGCAGATGCTTTATTTATCGTTTGTTACACATTGGATTAACCGCCATCATCAAGGTGAATTCATGTCGTTACAAGCGTCAATGGTGTTAGGTGTCCCCGACTTCTCTGACTTAGAAGGATCTTGTTCAAGCTTTGAGTCTGATCTATGTTTTTCAAGTGCATTCCTTTCGCAGCCTCTCTTGACGCGTAGCTTTAGCGAAGACAGTCGAGCAACAACTCCATTATCAGATGGTTTCGAGTTAGTACAAACACGTGTAATGCGATCAAATAGCGATCCAGGACGTGTGGAAGAATCCAGTGATATAGGTAGATTCGCGTTTAGCGAATTGAGTGATAATTACATGCCGCATCGGGCATCTTTTTTTAGCGAGGTTGGCGAAGATGGCTTTGATTCTGATGTGGAAACTGAGGATACTCTGGATCAGATTCAGGGCATTGATGATGGTTCTGATTCTGATGTGGAAACTGTAGATACTCTGGATGAGATTCAGGGCATTGATGATGGTTCTGATTCTAATGTGGAAACTGTGGATACTCTGGATCAGATTCAGGGCATTGATGATGGTTCTGATTCTGATGTGGAAACTGTAGATACTCTGGATCAGATTCACGGCAATTATGATGGCTCATGCTTTATATCTTAAAGCGCATGAAACAACCACTTCAGCAGAAGTAGCGATAGAGGTCTCCTCACTATGACACACTTATTGTGACTTGCCAACTCAAATAAATGATAAGGGTCAAGCTCAAAGCACATGAAACAACCACTTCAGCAAGAAGTAGTAGAGGATAGCGAGTAGGGCGCCTGCAGGGACAGTGATGACCCAGGAGACAAAGATGTTACCAACGACGCTTAGGTTTAATGCGCCCATGCCTCGTGCAAGGCCAACACCGAAAACGGCGCCTACTAAGGTTTGGGTGGTAGAAATGGGTAAGCCTATGCCTGAGGCAATGACCACCGTGCTTGCGGTGGCGAGTTGAGCGGCAAAACCGCGGCTAGGTGTGAGTTGTGTGATGTTATCACCAATCGTTGCGATTACCCGATAGCCATAGGTGGATAGGCCTAAAATGATTCCCAAAGCACCGAGCATCATGACCCATAAAGGGATATGGCCAGGTTTGGACAAGGGTAGTTGATGCACCACATCAACAACAGCGGCCAAAGGGCCGATCGCATTAGCGACGTCGTTTGAGCCGTGTGCGAAGGCCATGGCGCAAGCAGTGAAAATCATCAAAATGGAAAACACCCGCTCCAATTTGTGAAAGTTAACCCCTTTGCTGGCGTCATCTTTGGAGCCAAAATTCATGCGATTGAGTAGAAGTACCCCAACGAAAGAGGCGGCTAGGCTAATGAGAAAAGATAAGCCAATGCTGTGCCAGGCAGAGAAGTGTACGTTGAGTTGCTTGAGCCCGCTTAGCAAGGTCACCAGGCTTAGGACCATGAACACTAAAAAGATATACACAGGGATGCAGTACCTGGCTCGTTGGACAGGACGATCGCTGTCGAAGATGAGTTCTTGCACGCTACGAAACAGCAGGTAAGCGATCAGACCAGAAATCAAAGGGGTCACAATCCAGCTTAAAACAATGTTGATGAGAGAGGACCAATGCACGGCATGTACACCGGCTGCTACAAAGCCAAAGCCCACTACTGCGCCAACGATGGTGTGTGTTGTGGACACAGGCCAGCTAAAGTAGGTGGCGGTCATGAGCCAGGTGCCTGCTGCGAGCAGTGCTGATAACATTCCGAATACAAACAATGACTTAGAGTGTTCAAACGCGCTGACATCGATGATGTGAGACCGGATGGTATTGGTGACTTGGCCGCCTGCCAGTGTCGCACCAAGCGCTTCAAAAACGATGGCAATAAAAATAGCTTGGCGAATGGTGAGTGCTTTTGAGCCTACAGAGGTGCCCATAGCGTTGGCCACGTCGTTGGCACCTACGCCCCAGGCCATAAAGAAGCCAAATAGGCAAGCCAAGATGAGAAACAGTTCGGCGTGCGGCATGAGGAAGTAGCCTCTCAAAATGATGGAAACAAACATTCTACCGGGAAGCTGCCTCCCAATAAAGCGGTAACATATCATGCACTCATAAGATGTACAAGGATCACCCAGTTCTCTTGCATGTGGCTTTAAAAATCGTATGATAAGCCCTGATTTCATCACCAAAGGAATATATTGTGACAGACTTAACGCAGCAGGCGATTAGCCTTATCGAACCCGTCGCTAAGCAACTTTGTGAAGGTGGCTTGAGCATGAAGGGGATGATTTTAGGTTCAGGTCTTCATTCTCTTACAGATCAATTTACTGACACACATATTTTCTCTTACGCAGATTTGCCAGGTTTCCCTCAACCTTCCGTAGAAGGTCATGCGGGTCAATTGATTTTAGGTAAATTGGCAGGCAAGCCGGTTGCTTGTTTGGCGGGTCGTGTGCATTACTACGAAGGTGATGGTATGGGGCCTTTGCATGTGATGATGAAAACCTTAAAAGGCATCGGTTGTGATGAGTTGATTCTCACGAATGCATCAGGGTCTATCAACGCGGAGATTCCTGCGGGTAGTGTGATCGCAATCACCGACCACATTAACTTTTCCTTTAATAACCCTTTGGTTGGTTTAAAAAGCTCTGATCACAGTGAACGTTTTGTGCCGATGGATAATGCCTATGATCGTGAGTGTCGTGAACGCATGCATCGTAGCGCTGACGCTTTGGGTTTTACGCTGTACAACGGAGTTTACATTGGCGTGTTAGGCCCGTCCTTTGAAACGCCTGCAGAAATTCGTGCGTTTCGTACCTTAGGTGCGGATTGCATTGGTATGTCAACGGTTGCGGATGTGATTTTAGCTCGGCAAACGGGTTTGAAAGTAGTGGCCTTGGCTGCTGTGGTGAATCAAGCGGCAGACCTAAAAACAAGCTCCATCACTCACGAAGAGACGTTAGAGTACGGCGCTAAAACCGCAAAAACCATGATTCCACTGATCGCGCACTATGTCGAACATGGGTGAGTTGCAAGCATTCGGTCGGCGTTTGTGGGGATATGTGGATCTCACGCGTTTAGCGGACCATGATCCTGATGCCTTAAAAGCTTTATGTGATAAAGCGATAACGCCTTTTGGTGCGTGTGCAGCTATCTGCGTGTATCCGGCGGATCTTGCTTTGTGTCAGGAGTATTTATCAGGTGAGGATTTACATTTTGCAGCTGTCGCCAACTTTCCTTCGGGTAATGAGTCACTATCAGACACCTGTCGTCAGATAGAAACCATGTTGGTGTCGGGTGCTGATGAATGCGATGTGGTGTTGCCTTATCAAAAGTTTTTGGAGAAAGACTACCGTTATTGTAACGACTTTCTAAAAACTTGCCGGGATGAATTTTCAGGGATGTTAAAGGTCATCTTAGAAACAGCGTGTTTGGTAGAGTCTGATATCATTCGTGACGCATCGCAATGCGCCTTGGATGCGGGTGCTGATTTTTTGAAAACAAGCACAGGTCACATCAAAGATGAACAGATGCATGATTCGGTGAGCCTCATGCTTAAAGCGCTACAAGAAAACCCTAGTCTCGATGCAGGAATCAAAGTGTCTGGTGGCGTGCGTACCGTCGAACAAGCGAAATCCTTTTGGGATATCATTGAAAAAGAAATGGGTTCAGATTGGATGACGCCAGATCACCTTAGGTTTGGCGCCAGTAAATTAAGCGTTCTCTGAATTGCGCAAAGCGCAATACCAGAGTACACATCCCCGTCGGAGTCCCCGTGCAACGACACGGGGAACTCTTTCCTGTCGCACATGACTTGCTTCGTACCCTGAGTTGCGCTTAGCGCAATGCCAGAGTACACAACCCCGTCGGAGTCCCAAAGTTTAACTTTGGGATCCAGCGATCAAAGTGCATGAATAGCCTTTTTGAATGCAGTGTTTAAGGCAAGGAATTCATCGAGAGAGTTGCGTAGCGTCATCCCTCCGGCCAGCCCGTCATGCTGAATGAAATGAAGCATCCAGGTTAAATCCCACGCCAGTGGGGGTGTTACACTACCGAGCCTTCTTTAGAAGGCTTTTTTGGATTCCCCGGAATTCGTTTTACGGTCCTGCGTAGTATGTCGTGCTGAGGATTTCATCTTGTATTGTTCTGTAGTGCTCACTGCTTTCTTCGGGATGTTTAAGTATTTTTTCTGCTTCTTTGAGAGTGATGCGAAGTAGGCAAGACAGTGATTCAGCAGTTAGTTTATTTCGATCTTTGTTGCCCCAGTAAAAAACGCCGGTTTCCTGGCAGTCCTTGATAAAGGAGCGGGTTTTTGGAGAGGCATATTGCCCTGATTTCTTAATATAGCTTTTGACGGAAGGGGAATCGAAAAACTTTTTCATTTTCTTGAAATACCTTTCCATTCCCTCAACTGGGGTCCAATCACCATCCGACACTTTTTGTAGCACTGGCGTCAATGCTTCTCTCATTTGTAAGGTTTTCGGGCTTTTCGATTCAAGATAGGAGTCGAAGTTATTCACAGATCTCATGAGCTCAATGGTTGCATTGATCACTTGGAAAAAGTAAGTGCCTGAGAGGATGCTCTTTTCGTCTTTTGTTTCTTCTTCGTGCTTTTTCATCCGAGCTCTGGTGTTGGGACCTTCTAGCTTTGTTTTGTCATAAAAATTTGGGAATATGCTATGGTGACAGGCATTGTTGTTATACCCGCGTGTAGATTTTCCATTTTGAATCTGAGCAGGGCTAACGAATATCTCCCTTTGTTTGTTGTAGAATGCTACAAGTGTTAGGAAAAACAATTCTGTGCGTCGGGCGCCATGTTCAATGGTAGCTCTCTTAGAGGCTATGACTCTTTTGTGGCAAAATTCAAGGTCATCAAATTGTTTTTGAGAGGGTTTCTCTTTTTTGTCTTTTTCAATTTGGTCTTTTTCAGGTAGCTCAAAAGGGCTTCTATCTAAGGAGTAGGTTACATTCGAACGGAACTTTGAAGGGCTTTCTCTGCCTTTTTTTTCTGTTATATGTTTTGGGGGTCGCGGGTCTTGATCGAAATGAGTTTCGTCATAATCTTCATTAAGTTCTGCTTTCAACCGTTTAAGGAGGTAGCGGTACACTTCTTTTGCGTGTTGGTTAGTTGCAATATGTGGTTTTAGTTGGAAGCCGATGTAGCGAAGCACCATCTCCTCATGTTTTTTTAAATTACCATTTTTTGTTTTTTTCGCATGAGCAAATCGGTAGATTCTATCTTTTAGCTTTTTCCTTTCGTCTTTGATATTGATATCGTATTTTTTAATTGCAGCGGTGATAAACATAGGGGGCCTCCAATCGGGGCATGATATTATTTTCTCTAACTGTATTACTTTGCTAGGTAAGCCGCAAGAGTCGCTGGATCCCAAACTTAAACTTTAGGACTCCGACGGGGATGTGTTCTCTGGTATTGGGCTTTGCGCAATTCAGAGTACGCTTGATTTAAGAGGACATCAACAACAACAACCGATGCCCCGTCGATTGAGCGAGGTCGGCGATTTGGCCGATGGCATCAATGATTTGATACATAAACATGATGTCGATGGGGTTGGCCTGTTCTTCCATCGCGAACAGGGCTCGACGAAGAGGAATTTGAAGCTCATCCGTTTCGTGTTCAATTTCATCGATGTGACGAATCATGGTTTCGACGTGTGAGACTTCTTTTCCATGGAAGCCAGATTCCTGCAAAGTTTGCAGGTGACTGATGGTCTCATGCGTTTGAGAAGAGGTGTCGATGCACCTGTCCACAAAGGGCAGTAATAATTCAGCAATATGGGATGTAATTTTCATGCGTCGACCAAGCATGGTGCCAGCTACATCTTTAGCTGTGTTAGCGAGTTTGTCTTGGGTACGGAGTAGATCTAGAATATCACCTCGGGGTACAGGAAGGAAAATGCTACGAGGTAAGTGAGCGCGAAGATCGTATTTCAAGGTATCGGCAGCGTGTTCGCAGTCGGAGATTTCACTGTAATAACGTTCCATGGCGGCATGGTCTTCATTAATGGCCGCATCAATGAAGGGCCTTAGTAGAGAAACGGCTTTATGCACAGCGGCCATGTGCTGTTGAAGTGGCCCAATCGGAGATTGTGCAAAAAGATCAAGTAATGAGTTCTGGTTGAACACGGCTTTGCCCTGAAAAAGAAAAAAATGACCCGGTCATTATAAAAAAAATCGCCCAGAGCGGCAAGATATTGCTCTATTTTTGACCTCTTTGAGTAAGTTCTAAGGCTCGAGCGTAGACGGCATTCCGCTTGTCGCCACTGATGTCACAATACAAGGAGACGGCCTCACGAAGAGGAAGGGTGCTCAGTAGTTTTTGGAGTAGCTCTTCTTTAGGTAGGGTGAGTGTATCGACATCCTGATCGTTCTCAAAAGGAGCCACCATCACAACAAATTCACCCTTGATAGGCACTTTTTTGTTATTAAAATCTTGCGCAATGTCAGCGATGCAGCCTGTATAGATCGATTCGTATTGCTTGGTGAGCTCACGGGCGATGGTGATGGGACGATTGGGCTCAAGCGCCTTTGCCAGCCCTTTGATTAACGATTCGATACGATGTACGGATTCATAAATCACAGAGCTGTGTGGTTTCTTAGCTAAAGCCTCGATAGCGATCTCTCTTTTGTTTCCTTTAGGTGGCAGAAACCCGATGAAGTGGAGGTCGTTAGTCGGCAAGCCTGAGGCAGAGGCGGCAGCAATCGCTGCACATGGGCCTGGTATTGGGCTGACACGGATGCCTTTGCTGTGCGCGGCTGCTACTAAGGGGTAGCCTGGGTCACTGATCAGAGGTGTTCCAGCATCGGAGACCAAGGCAATGTGTTTGCCCCCTTCCAGTTGGCGAATTAGCTCTGGCATGGCGTCACGGTCGTTGTGCTCATGGTAGGCAACTAAGGGCGTGTTCAGATTGAGATGAGCCATGAGTTTTTTTGTGTGACGCGTATCTTCAGCGGCTATGAGATCGGCGGACGCCAGTGTGTCGATGGCACGTTGTGTAATATCGCTTAGATTGCCGATGGGGGTGGCCACAATAAACAAACAGCCTTTGGGGTTTGGTGAGGGTGTCATGTCTGGCTCCATAGTTTCTTGACCTCTCAAGACGGTGGGTTACAATGAATCCTATGGTCTCAAAGTATCTTTATCCAGTCTTGCTTGCAACGTGTTTTCTGCCTCTGTTGCAAGGCTGTTCACCTGTCTCTCAGGGTGATGCGGTTTATTCCGTAAAGGCTGTGTCTCGTCCCAAAGAAAGTGGTCAGTTTTTGTGGCAGCAAGCCATGGTTGCTTCTCAGCGTGATCGTTCAGCCTTATTGCTTCAGGCTGCGTCTCATTTTTTGAATTCAGGAAAATTGACTTGGGTTAAGCGTGCACTATTAGCCTTGGATATCGACTTTTTAGATGTCTCACAAAAGCGACAGCTTCAGTTGCTGAAGGCTAGGTTGTTGGTGAAGAAGCATCGTTACCGCCAAGCCGAGCGCCAGCTCCCTGCTTGGGCAGAAGTCTCCACAACGTGGTCTAAGGAGCAGCAATGGCAATGGTGCGAGGAGCAGCGTGATATAGCACAAGGGATGGGTCGTTTACCTCAACTGATTTTGGCTTGGCAACGTTTAGCAAATCAGTATCCAGCGAAAAGTGCGATGCACTCACGGCTCTTGAATGCATTATGGCACAGTTTAGTAAAACGTCCTGTGTCTCAGTTAGAAGCAGCTCGTGATGCTGTGCTTGCGCATAGTTTGCAAGCAGGGTGGTTGGATCTGGCCATCGACACAGCGAAGAAAGGTTCCGCGACGGAGCGGCAGCATCGTTTGCGAGCATGGATGGAGCGTTATCCTAATCATCCAGCGCGTTTGTTTGTTCCGGTGGCGTCTGTCGAGAAACCCTTCCCACCCATCAAAAAGGTAGCACTTTTGTTGCCGTTAAGCGGTCGCTTTCAACAGCAAGGTCAGGCAATACGCAGAGGTTTTTATGCGGCTTACTATGAACAGAAAAAAAGTGGCACGACGGCTCCGCCTAAAGTGGCTGTGTATAACACGGCGTCGGGTTCCGTAGTAACGTTATACCAAAAAGCTGTTGCGGATGGAGCTTCCTTAGTGATCGGGCCTTTGCTAAAACCAAATGTTCAAGCGTTGCGTGATCGAGTTAGCTTATCAGTACCAACGATTGCGCTAAACAGCATTCATGACTCATCCCCAAATTTATACCAGTTTGCTTTGGACCCGACGGTGGCAGCATCGATGATTGCGGATCGTTTGGCAGAAGAAGGGCGCTGGCACGTAGCGATTGTTGCTGATGATGCTTCTTGGGCAAAGCGCATGGAAGAGGCTTTTAAGAAGCGTTGGCAATCGTACCAAGGTGTTGTGGTTGGTACGTTGGTCGTTAAAAAAGGTGCGTCACTGTCTAAAGAGGTGCGTCGGTTTATGCTAGTGTCTCAGTCTTCGCAGCGAGCTAGGGATGTAAAGCGAGCGTTACGAAGAAAGACGATGCGTTTTGTGCCGTCACGGCGAGGTGATATTGATGCGGTGGTTTTGTTTGCTAGCCAAAGTGAGGCACAACAGATCAAGCCCTTTTTGCGTTATTACTTTGCTGGTGATTTGCCGGTTTATGCCGGGCCTTCTGTGTACGATCGCTTGAGTACTGTGAATGGTAATGCGGATTTGGATGGTATTCAGTTTTTAACAACGCCTTGGCAAGTCATGCAGAGTGCTTCTTTGCCAGCCTCGGTTGCTCACGCTCGTGCAGCTATTCATCGCATCGGGTCATATCATTCCCTCCAGAAAGATGCTCGTTTTTTTGCGATGGGGGCGGATGCCTTTGAGCTAATTCATCGCTTGCCTATGCTTGCTGCGTTGCCTGATTTATCCTTTTACGGTGGCACGGGCGTGTTATCTGTAACCCCGAAACAGCACATAGCAAGGCAATTAATATGGGCGCGCTTTTATCGATCCTCAGCAAGGCCTATCGCCAACTTTTGAGTCGATCAGCCTTTGTTACAAGAGCACAGCTTGGTTTCCGAGCAGAAGGCTGTGCCTGTCGTTATTTGAAGCACCAGGGCTTAACTCTGCTTCAGCGGAGGTACCGTACTCGGTTTGGTGAGATTGATTTGATTATGCGGGATGCTCACGTTATTGTGTTTGTCGAAGTGAGGTATCGGGCGTCTACGAGGCATGGTGGTGCGTTGTTATCGGTTGATCGAGCTAAACAGGAAAAGCTTGCTCGTACCGCATCGCAGTATTTGCAGGTAGTGGACCCTCATCATGAGCAGGAAACTCGCTTTGATGTGGTGGCGATGGAAGGCAAGCAAAAACCGCATTGGGTGAAAGGTGCCTTTTTTGTTGGTGAATGACATAACCTAGGGAGTTGTCATGTTAACAGAGCGTGTTAAACAGCAATTTAATGACAGTATTCAAACAACCATCACGGCTGCAGATACATTGGTCGAGCCGGTTTCTCAAGCTGGTGCAGTGCTGTCTGATGTGATTTTGGCGAATCAAAAGGTGCTTGTATGTGGGAATGGACGTTCTTTCGCTGATGCTCAACGTTTTTGTGCAGCGCTTATGTATCGATATCGAGCAAGTCGCCCTAGCTTCCCTACCATCTTGTTAGGTGCTAACGATGTGATGACCAGTGCTATTTTAGCTGAAGGCGATTACCAAGATGTGTTTAGTCGACCCTTAAAAGCCTTGGGTCAAGCGGGTGATGTGCTGTTGCTAGTCACAACGAGCGCTCAAGAAAAATGTATTTTGGATGTGGTGGAGGCGGCTAAGCAGCGAGACATGCGTTTGATCATGTTGACTGGAGGAGATGATAGTACCGTGCTTGCCCCCTTGTTGGAGGAGCAAGACATACAAATCTGTGTACCGTCGCAGGACATGTTTCGTGTTCAAGAAGTGCACGTGCTGCTTTTGCATTGTCTCTGTGATTTAATAGACACACAACTTTTTCAAACGGAGGCTTAAATGTCACAATGGTCGTTAAAGCGCTGGTCGCTTTGTGCTGCGCTAGCATTGGGTTTGTCGGGATGTGTCCCTGCAGCGTTGATCATTGGAGCTACAGCAGGTGGTGCCGTTTTATACGATAAGCGCACTGTGAAAGGCATGATGCATGATCACAAAGCCACGCGGCGCTTGCAGTTAACCTTATCGCAAGATCCCGAGCTGAAAAAGCGCGCTAAGATTCATGTGTCAGTTTATAACGGCATCGCTTTGATTGTGGGCCAGGTTGAGTCTCATGATTTGAAAATGCGAGCCAGTGAAGACGCTCGTCAAATTCCAGGCATCAAGCGTATCTACAATGAGCTTCAAGTAACGGGTGATATTAGCAAGATACATGGCGTCAATGACGCTTGGATTCTAAGCAAAGTCAAAGTAGAAATGATGGCCAAGTCAGGTTTGCAATCCAGCAACATGAGTGTTGTGGTAAACGACGGGACGGTCTACTTGATGGGTTCTGTGTCCCATAAGCAAGCCAATCTTGCAGCTGAAGTGGCTAGGCGAGTGGCGGGTGTTAAGAAGGTCGTGAAAGTCTTTGAGTATGAGTAAATCAAGCGTTCTCAGAATTGCGCGAAGCGCAAAACCACGAGTAAATTAGCTCCGACAGAGTTGCGAAGCGACACCGGGAGGAACATCCCTGGTGGAATCCTTGCACGTGATGCGAGGCACTACCCCATCGGAGTCCCCGTGCAACGACACGGGGAACTCTTTCTTGTAGCAGTTGACTTTCCACGTGTTTGGTTTTGAGCATTATTCTGCTATCAGAAGGGCAATTCCCATCTTTGGTCCTCTTGTATTCGCACGCCCCTCGCTTCGTGTTAACGAATCCGCTGGGGGTCCAGTTGGCTGGGAAAATATTTAAAATCAACAACATGGCAAATTTGCAATTGAATTGCAAATTTGGCTATACTTATTGTTAGGCTCATAACTGGATACATGTGTGATGATACCCCGTGCAGCGTTGGATATATTGCTGAGTAGCGCTAAGGCTATGCCCATTCTTGTTTTGATGGGGCCTAGGCAGTCAGGTAAAACAACCTTAGCAAAATTAGCTTTTCCGGATTATACATACGTTACCTTGAGTAATAGAGATACGCAGCACTTTGCTGAGGAAGATCCGCGCGCATTTTTGCAGCAGTACAACGATCGAGTGATTATTGATGAAGCTCAAATGGCGCCAAGTTTGTTTTCCTACTTGCAGGAATTGGTGGATCAGGACGATACCCCAGGGCGCTTTATTCTTACGGGTTCTCAAAATTTTTTATTGATGGAGCAAGTGTCGCAATCTTTAGCTGGGCGGGTTGCGTTGCATAAACTGTTACCTTTGAGTTTGTATGAGCTTTCTCAAGTTAATGCGTTAGATGAGAGTGTTGATGCAGTGATGTGGGAAGGTGCGTATCCGAGAGTGCATGCGCAGTCTTTACAGCCTGGGCAGTGGTATGCCGATTATATCACGACATACTTAGAGCGAGATGTGAGAAGTTTGAAGCAAATTTCAGATTTGAGTAGTTTTCAACGTTTTTTACGCATGTGTGCAGCACGAAGCGGTCAAATACTTAACTTGAGTAGCTTAGCGAATGATTGTGGTATTGCTGTGAATACCGCAAAGTCTTGGTTATCTGTTTTGGAAGCTAGTTTTATCGTGCATTTGCTCCAACCGTATTACAATAATTTTAATAAGCGTCTGATGAAGTCACCAAAGCTTTATTTTTATGACACGGGATTGATCTGTTCGTTATTAAATATTCAAACACCAGAACAGTTAAGTACGCATCATTTGCGAGGAGAGTTATTTGAAACGCTCATTGTAAACGAATGCATGAAGTTCCGTTTTAATCGCGGTCAGCCTCAAAATACCTATTATTGGCGGGATAAAACGGGTCATGAAATTGATATGCTCATTGATTCAGCAGGTTGCTTGGGGAATGTTGAGATTAAATCCTCTCACACGATGCAGTCATCATTTGTAAAGAATTTGAAGTGGTTTTCAGAGAATATGTCTGTTGAGCATACAAGTTCTGTGGTGTACGCGGGTGATGCAGATCAGCACCGTTCGGATGTGAAAGTGTATTCATGGAGGAACGTGTATACGCTATTTAAGGAGATTTCATCATGAACCTTTCCTTGATTCAAACCTTATGCGTGATGATTATCCCAGTGATTTTTGCGATTACGATGCACGAAGCTGCTCATGCATGGGTCGCGAAACTTTGTGGTGATAATACCGCTTATTTGCAGGGTAGGGTGACGGCGAATCCACTCCCACACATTGATCTAGTTGGTACCATTGTTGTGCCTTTGGTGACTGTGATGATTGCTTCTTTTTCAGGTATGTCGCCTTTTTTGTTTGGGTGGGCGAAGCCTGTGCCCATCAAGCCCGATCATTTTCGGTCGTGGCGACGCGATCAGATTTTTGTTTCTTTGGCTGGGCCTTTCGCGAATATCGTAATGGCACTCATTTGGGCTTTTGCTGTTCGGTTTGTTCTCGAGAGTCATGATGGTCAGCAAGCCTTAAGTGCGTTTTCAAAGTTTGTGTATTTAGCGGGCTCTTATGGAATCATGATTAATTTGGTGTTGGTCGCGTTAAACTTAATTCCGCTTCCACCCTTGGATGGTTCAGGGGTTATCACAGCTTTGTTGCCTGTGCGTTTGGGTGACACATACAATCGTTTGGAGCCTTATGGCTTGTGGATACTTCTATTACTTATTTTTACAGGCGCTCTTCCGCACATCATGCGACCCACCTACATGCTCTTTCGTTCCTGCGTGCGTTATTTGGTTGGGTATTAGTGAGAGTTTTCGCCTTTGACATACCCTTAATTTTTCTGTAGTGTTCGATGCATGTTCACGGTTACAGTAAGGCCTAAGCGATGTACAAAGATCTTCAAAATCACAATAACCTCTTTCTTTTAACAATGGGACTTGTTCTTAGGGTGACGATGGCTAATGAAGCTAAGACACTAGATAGCCTTTCGGTGAAGGAATTAATGTGCACCACGACCTTCATTGCTTTGCTTGAAAACAGTATGCGAATGTCTCCCGCACGAAGAAACGATACGGTAAATGATACGATGAGTTCATTCATTCGTTTATGGCTGCCGACCCCAGAGAAAAGGCAAAAAGCGTTTTTTACCGATGCTGAAGCTCAAGAGCTAGGCCCTAACAAACTTCGCCTTTTTCTTTCGATAGATGCCATCCCAGTCATGCAAGAAAGATTTTTTACTGTGGATCAGCTTAAAAATATATGGTTCGATCATTTGTGCTGCCTGTTCTCAAAGCGTGGCTTAGAGGCAATTCGTAAAAGACTTTTTACAAAGAAACAAGCCTTAGAATTATCACAAACGCATGTAGGCTATCTTAAAGCTCTTGTATCAGAAAACGGTTTTAAAGCGATGGAGTGGGAGTTCATTACTCCAGATGTAGCTTTGGAGATGCCCACCTGTTACCTTAATGAGTTGTTTTCAAAGAATGGCATGCAAGCAATGACAGAGGAGCTAATCACAGCAGCGGAAGCCTCAAAAATGCCAAGCCTCTCTTGCCTTCAGTGGCTTCTTTCAGATGAAGGCTTAGCGGCAATGCGGGAAGGCAGGATGACGCCGCAAAAAGTAATAAACCTGACTGACAGAGTAGACAGACACATCCTTCAGTGTGTAGAGAGTTTCGATTCCCTGCGTGAGATGGTTGACAGCAACGAAACCACATTAGCGTTTACTTAATAATTCAGTAGAGCAGCGATAGTCGGTTTGATTGTCTCTCCAGCTGTTCAGGAGCTTGACAGAAGTACTCCCATTGCTCAGCAAGCTAGGGTTGGATACCAGAGAGGCTACACAAAAGAATGCTAAGATAGTGCTTGCTGCGCTGGAAAAACTGGACACACCTGCCTTGGCGAAAACACAGCACACCCATAAACACAGGCGGCTGGCGCCAGTAAAGAGAAGTGGTGAAGCAGAAGATGTTAAAGAAGATGCTTCTCAAGCGCTTGCCAGCTTAGCTTGCAAAAACCCAGCAAATCAGACAGCCATAGATAAGTGGTGGTTCGAAGCATCTGAGGATGAGTTGCTTAAGGAGGGTAAGAAGAAATTTGGAGTCTTTGCCAATCAAAGTTCTGCTAGTCCTCAGAAACGAAAGCCTGAAAAAGATTTACCAAGAGAGATGGATAAACTCTCAAGAACTACGCAGGCGAGCCACTAATAAATTTAAAAGGAGAAAAACATGACTTGCGAGAATGACAGACTATCCGAAGTGAAGTGGCTACCCTAAACCGGACAAGTAATTTAAACTACTTGAACGGAGGTACCTATCATGGGCAAACAAAAAGCAGCGCAATACTCAGAAGAATTTAGGTCTTCATCAGCCAAGCTGGCAGTTGATTCAGATCAGCCAATCGTTGCTACGGCACGAGATCTTGGTGTGCACGAAACCACGTTATATGGATGGGTTGCAAAATATTACCCAGATCGGAATAAGCAAACAAAGATCGATAGCGATATTGACCCCAATGAAGAGGTTAAACGCCTAAGAAAAGAAGTTGCCCGATTGAGAGTGGAGCGTGATATTCTAAAAAAGGCGACGGCGTACTTTGCAGGGGAAACGCTGTAAAGTGCGCATGGATTAAGGAAAATCAAGGCACTTTTCCCGTTAAGCTAATGTGTCGGTTGCTAGGTGTTGGTCGCAGTAATTACTACGATTGGCTCCAAAGACAGCCATCTGCCAGGGAGGTCGAAAATAAGCGCCTATCTGGAAGAATAAAGGCTATTTATATGAACAACCACTGCCTTTATGGTGCGCGTCGGATCCGGAAGGTACTTCAGTCTGAAGGCGAAGTTATTAGCCGCAGGCGGGTTGGTAAGCTGATGAAGGCTGAAGGTCTGTATTGTAAAACAAAGCGCAAGTTTCGTGTCACAACCGACTCTAAGCACAAGTTGCCAATCGCACCTAATTTGCTTGATCGTGACTTTACAGCCTATCGACCTGATCAAAAGTATGTAGGCGATATCACCTACATACCAACCAAACAAGGCTGGATGTACCTGGTGGTTGTGATTGATCTATTTTCACGACGCATTGTTGGTTGGGCCATGGGTGACCATATGCGCGCACCATTGGTCAATAACGCGTTATTAATGGCTATTTGGGCACGAAAGCCGGGAGCTGGTTTATTGTGGCATACAGATCGAGGAAGTCAGTATGCTAGCGATAGCCATCAAAAAATCTTGATTGAACACAAGATCACTCAAAGTATGAGCCGAAAGGGAAATTGCTGGGATAATGCTGTATCAGAAAGTTTTTTCCACACACTCAAAACAGAATTAACCCATCACTTTAAATTTAAAACAAGGGAGGAAGCCAAAGCAGTCATATTTGAATACATTGAGGTATTTTATAATCGGAAGCGACCTCACAGCGCTAACGATTATATGTCACCAGTTAGCTACGAGGAGAAGCTCGTAAATTAGCTAAACACGTGTCCGGAAAAAGGTTGACACATCAGTAGCTGGCGGCACCATTCTCTGATACACTGGGGTGGTTTTCTGTTAGAGATAAGTTATGCGAATGACACATGAAAAGATAGTTGAAGCAGAGGGGATACCGCCCTTACTCCACTTGCTGAGTAGCAGGCATTCTGAATTGCAGCAGAACGCACTTTCAGAGTTACTTTACTTGTCAAATAGTGATCCTAGAGTGAAACAGTGGGTTGTTGATGCTGGCGGTCTTCCCATCTTGAAGAAGTATTTATTGCGTCAAAAGGGCTTGTCGCTGGACCTTATGCACTTTCGATTGCTGAATGTCTTGGCTCAATCCTATCAAGATGAAATGAGGGAAGCAGGTTTTATTTCCGAATTAGTTAGTCTTTTGGATCATGGGAACACGTATTTCCGAAGGGCTGTTGTATCGACATTGATTGCTTTGATTGCGGATCATCCTGAAAATCAACAACACTTGAAAGAATCCTGGAGTGTTAATCGACTGTTTTTTTCTTTTTCGCGCATTGATTCCATAAGACGAGCAAACTTGATTTTTTCTTTATCTGAGTTAGCTCTTTCTCATCCTGCGAATCAAAATTATACACAGCGAATGCCGCAAGTTAATTATTATCGAGATGTGTTACTTAGCGATCTTTTTGGTGATCAGATAGAAACTGTCAATGCAATTCGATCTCTCTTTGAGCTTGCCTTTCAGGCGCCAATTCAAGAGGTAGATTTCGAAGCCTTTAGCGCTGATACTGACATACAGCAGCAACCACTAGATGAGTTGGAGATGCTTGATATGCCGAACTTCGAATCACCAGAAGGCGTTTTTAAAGAAACATGTAGGTGGTTCGAACACTTAAAAGATATCCCCATAACCGTGGAAGACACTGATCCAAATCAAGAATCTGATAATAGAGACAGAGAGTTGCTTTCGTTACTTGATGATTTGGATTCGTATTTGGTTGACTATAAAGAGCGGATTATTGAGGCCATAGGCGTCTCTTCCTGGGTGTGTTTTTTGAATGATAAAAACCCTTCAATTCAGGTGAGGATACTTCGTATTTTAATCGATTTGGTTACTCAGAGTCAGGCAAATCAAGAAAGCATTCTGAAGGCAGGGGTTGTTGATGCCTTAATGCATTTAACACGGTCTTCTAGTCTAGAGGTGCAATTTTATGTGAGCACTTTATTAGGAGCGCTTGCTTTTCACTACCCGGCAGCTCAAGAAGAAATAAGGTTAGCAGGAGGCGTTTATTTTTTAATGCGTCCGCCTCTAATTGATCATCCTAGCTTTAGCTCGAATCGTTTGCAAGCATTGTATTACGGCGTACATGACAATGATGCTAATATTAAGCAGCTATTGAATGGTTTTGATATTGCTCTTTTAAAGCCCGTGTTCAAATCTCGTGATTTAGAAAGTAAAAGAATGGCATTTATGCTCTTGTCATACTTTCCATTGGCTTCTGAAAAATATCAAACGATCGTGCATGAAACAGGTGTCATTGAGAGCTGTGTGTATTTATTAAAGAATAGTAACTCTGCCGAATCCAATGAGCTACTCCTGAACGTATTAATTGCTTTGATTCAGAGGCATCCTCCCAATCAACAGGAAGCATTGAATGCTGGGTTAGTTCCTGTTTTGCTTGATTTTCTTCGTCGCGAATATTCCTTGGAAGTGAAAGAGATTTCAGGGCGAATCTTAGTTTATATGGCTCTCAACCATTCAGACATTAAAAAAGAGGCGTTTCCTTTAATAGCACTGGCATCTTGGGTGAGCTTGTTGAGCTCTCCAGATTTGAGTATTCAGCTATGGTCAGTATCTCACTTGCAGGATAGTATCCGGAATCCTTCTAATAACCTATCCATTACGCAAGTACTAGAACTTATTGATCCCCTGGTCCACTTATTAAAAAGCGACAGTATTGATATCGTCAATCAAGCAGCTAATTCTGTAGCATCTTTGATATTAAACAGCCCTGCTAGTCAAACAAAAATAGTAGAGTCTGGGGCCATTTCCTCCGTCATGTATTTACTGAATCGTGATGACCCTAGTCGACAAGAGGCGGCATTGCTTGTCTTTCAGAGCTTGATTAAAAATCACCTCGATTATCAAGCAAGGGTAGTAGAGATTGGGGCTATTCCCCGGTTGCTAGTTTTGATGAAAACAACTAATTCTAATGTTCAAATCAGAACGCTAACACTTTTGCGGTGCCTAGTTATTAGAAACCGTACCAATCAAACACAATTAGTAAAAGCGGGAGCTCTTACTGCTGCGATTACGTTGTTGAAAAGTGCTAATTTTCGCTTAAAAAATCTGATCATTTTGTTCCTTTGCTGCTTGCTTTTGAATCATCCAGAAAACCAAATACAGGCAGGAAGAGAAGGAGTTATTCCTCTTTTTCTTTCTTTATTTAACGATTCTGTTGATTCCCAGATTAAGATGGTTATTACGAATACATTAATGCAATTAATTTTCGAGCACCCTAAAAATATAAGTAAGATACAACAAGAACAATCTATATCTCATTTAGTTACTTTATTGGGCAATGCTTCTGTTAGGTTGAGAAAGCCGTTGTTGCTTTTATTGATTTCCTTATGTAAGAGTGAGTATGCTCAAAAATATATACTTAAGGAGGAGCAGCTGCCTACTATTTTGCTTAATTTATTGTCTTGCAAAAATGGCGATGTGATACATTATGCAGCACTAATGTTAACCTTCCTTGTCAAAATGAATACTGGTGAGCAACAGTGGGTGAGTAAAGATACTGTTATCAATCTAACCATTCAATCCTTGCTTACCAATGAGAATCATCATGATGCTTCGCAAGATTCGCTGTCAACGTTACTTTACTATCTGTTTAGTCGTTCTGATTTTATTCCTCCTCAGCGTCATTTGGATGAAAAGGCTTTGTTTACTTCTATCTTGTTTCGCTTGAATCGCTATCTTAGTGGCCCTAAAAAAGATAAAGTTCGTTATATTTTAAAGCGCTTATACATGAAGAACCTTCCCTATCAACAAGCTATTGCTTCCCACGCGTTATCGACGAATAGCTCTTTGAGCCAGCTTCCTGATAAATTGGATTTCTTTTTCTCCAAGCTCAAAGGCACACATTTAGAAGCTAATTTCGGTGCAGATAAGGAGGAAGAGATAGTGCTGACTTCTCCTCGAGAAAGACAAGGAAACATAGACCGTTGTCGGTTCGTTAAGCCTTCGGAGCTTACCTGTGATCTCAGCGCTAAACCCTTAGGAGGCGCTTTTGGTAATCTTTTTTTTGGGCACTGGGGAGATAGACCTGTTGTTCTTAAGTGTTTGCATCAAAGGGAGCTTTCTTTCAATGTCATTATGGCTTTGAATGCTTCCAAGCTAGGCCAGAAACCTTTTTCGCATCCGAATGTCCTAATTCCTCTAGGTATTTGTTTTGCTAAGAATTGTCGTACGTTGGTGATGAGACCCTTTGATCAAGGCTCATTATTCGACATATTGGCTCGTAATCCTATAGGGTTAGAGCTATCATTTCGTTTGGGCTGGGCTTACGAGATAGCCTGTGGATTATCATTTTTGCATGAAAGAGGCGTTCTTCATGGGAACCTTAAAAGCACCAATATCTTCTTTGATGGAGATAAGCCAGTGCTTAGTCATTTTGGTTTATTCAAGACAAAGTGTCATGATCAGGTAAGCCAAACGGATCAGGAGAAGCAAAAAGAAGAGAAAGCCATGTTTTGGCTCGCTCCAGATTTTTCTGAAGGGAGCGAATTTCAATCCGCGTTTGACATTTACAGTATTGGTGTTGTCTTTTGGGAGTTAGCTGAAATGAAACCTCCCTGGAGGAATCCCCTTTTTGTATCGCGTGTGAGCAGAAGGCAGGTTCCTTCTGTGATGGAAGAAAGAGCTGAGCTTACTGATGCTTTGCAAGATTCGGATTCTTTTTCCAGTGCTCAGCAAAATGCCCGGTTGTTCGATAATCAACAAGAGGTGCCTCTTTCACCGTTTGATGAGGGTGATCTAATGCCAGGAGCGAATATGGATGAAGATTTTTTGGCTGATGGTGAGGGAGGGGTGCCAAGAGTTTCCAGTCTTTTTTCAGAATTAATGGACCACTGTATCAGCCCAAATTCAAAGGATCGCCCTACAGCATCCGATGTGGCTCATAGATCAAAACAATTTGATATCAGTTCATCCAGGTTCGGGCTAGAGTAGCGTTAGAGTCACTTCACCACGGTTAAGGTGGGGCCGCTGGGTTTTTTAGGTGGGGGTTCGTCGTCGGTGTAATCGTCGTCGGAGTCGTTGCTATCAAAGGCCATGCCATCGCCGTTTTCTTTGGCATAGATGGCTTTGACAGCTTTCATGGGGATGTATATTTCTTGGCGTATTTGATTGAAGCTCGCGGTGAAAGTGATGTTGCTGTTAGCAATGTTGAGCATTTCAACGGCTGATTCGGATATGTTAAGCACGATGACCCCATCGTTCACGTATTCTTGCGGCACGTAGGCTTTGGGATGGGTCGCATCAACCATCAAATAGGGCGTGAGTTTGTTGTCAGTAATCCAAGACCAGATAGCACGGACTAGGTATGGCTTGTTGGATGTCATTTTGGCCATGAGGAATGCCTTTTAGTCTCGCATTTCGCGTTCTTGCTCGGTGAGGCTAGCTTGGAAAGAGTCTCGAGAAAACACGCGGTCCATGTACTCAAAGATGTGTTTTGCTGTTTTCGGGAGAGTGATATCCATTTCAGGCAAACGCCACAATAAAGGAGCGATGCAGCAGTCTACCAGGGTAAAATCGTTACTTAAGAAGTAAGGAGAGTCGGCAAAGACGGGTGTCACGCTGATAAGGGAGTCACGCAGTACTTTTCTTGCTGCTTCGGCTTGTTCCTTATCTCCGTACAAAATGCGGTTCATTTGGCTGTACCAGTCACGGTGGATTCGATAGCGCATCAAGCGGCTTTTTGCGCGTGACACGGGGTAAACGGGTAGCAGAGGAGGGTGAGGAAAGCGCTCATCGAGGTATTCGGTGATGACGTTAGGTTCGTAAAGAACAAGGTCTCGATCGATGAGTGTTGGTAGGTTCTGGTAAGGGTTTACCTCAGCAATCTCAGGGCAGGGTTTGGTCGGATCGACCAGTTGGATGTCTACGTTTACATTTTTCTCAGCTAGGACGATGCGGGTGGTGTGACAGCTGGCATCGGAGGTGGAGTAAAGCATCATAATGGAACGTTTGGGTAATGACATAGCTCATCCTTTATGGTGTTGGGATACTAAAAAACTGGCCTATCAGTGAGTCTGTAGTAGCCTTTCTGACAGCCAGTTTCCCTAAAAAAGTGGTTAACTTGCAAGCTCGGGGTAAACCCCGTCGTAAAAGTAGGCGATTAACGCTTGGCCCACTGTGCGCTGCGTCGAGCTTTGTGACGACCGACTTTCTTACGCTCAACCATACGAGAGTCACGTGTGACAAAGCCTGCTTGGCGAAGCTGTTTGTGCCATTCTAGCTGAACGCCTTGTTCGCCGGCACCTGTGTCGCCTTCACCATCATCATCGCTTTGCTCGATTTCGGGTGCGTTAGCTTTTTCAAGCTTCACCAAGGCACGTGTGATGCCGTGACGGATGGCGCCAGCTTGTCCACTGGTGCCTCCACCTTTGACGGTGATCTTGAAGTTGAATTGATCAGCAACGTTTAGCAGCTCCAAAGGCTGACGAACGACCATGATGTCGGTGTCACGACTAAAGAACTTATCTAAAGGAAGGCCGTTAACAGAAATATCCCCGTTACCGGACTGCATGAAGACTCGTGATACAGAAGTTTTTCTGCGGCCTATGGCGTGAGTTTGTGCTTGTGAAGTCATGTATCTATCTCTTTATTCAGGGTTATTCAGCTTCTAAGAGCTCAGGTTGCTGCGCGTGGTGAGGATGCTCCGCACCAGTGTAGATTTTGAGTTTGCTTAGCATTTGGCGACCAAGAGGAGTGCGAGGCATCATCCCTTTAACAGCCAGTGAGATAAGTTTCTCAGGGTTATTTTCACGTAACTCACCCAAAGAAATAGACTTGATACCACCTGGGAAGCCAGTGTGGTAGTGATATTCCTCATTTTGGGCTTTGTTACCGCTCAAAACGACGCCACCAGCGTTAATAACGACGATATAGTCGCCTGTGTCAACGTGTGGGGTGTATTCAGGTTTGTGTTTACCCTTTAAATAGGTGGCAATCTTGCTGGCTAGGCGCCCCAAGGTTTTGCCTTTTGCATCAATGACATACCACTTGTGAGTCGCGGTGTCTTTGTTTGCCATGTAAGTTTTCATAGGTATTGTCCAGACAAATGTACGAAAGGGCCACGATATTAACGCACTCTCCCTATAAATACAATACCCATGTATCGGGAAGCGGGGAGCGAGCTCTCCCCCTACAGCCGTGGCTTCATCTGGGCAGACATGTGCACGGGTTAGAATACTAGCAACAGCGCCACACTTGCCTGCCGAATCTGTTTTTTGAGGGGCAATTTCTGTTGCCGGCCATTTTGATAGCGCCTTTAAAGTAAGGGTATTTTGCTCCGCTTTGACGCCAATAATGAGCTCTTTGGCCGGTGTTTTGTGAGAAATCGTGGGTTTTTATAGGAGAAGATGTCTTTTTTTATGAAAAACAGCCAGTTATTTCGAAAATAACAGTGCGTTTCTGGTTTTTATGTGATAGGTTTCTACATCTAAGTCCTTGTTAAGTGTACCTCTCTTAGAGTGGCGCACTTTACTGTGAGTGTCACAGGGATTTTTTTACTAACTGACAGAAAGGGGTATAACCATGGCAGTCAAAAAGAAAACGGCTAAGTCAGCCGCGAAGAAAACAGCTAAAAAGACAGTTGCTAAGAGAAAAGTTGCTAAAAAAGCAACAACTCGCAAAACAACTGCCAGAAAAGCTACTGCTAAAAAAGCAACTCGCAAAACAGCTGCTAAGAAAACAGCTAAAAAAGCGACTCGTAAAACAACAGCTAAAAAAACGACTGCTAAGAAAGCAACTGCTAAAAAAGCCGCTGCTCCTACAATGCCAGCAGTAAAAGCCTTCAAAGAGCCTCTTAAAGGTCAAAACCTTTACAAGAAAATCGTTGAGCTAACAGATATTTCTTTGAAAGACGTTAAGCGTGTATTCGAAGCTCTTGAGTACTGCATGGCTTGCTCTCTTAAGAAGAAAAGCTGCGCTGAGTTCACTTTACCTAAGATCGCTAAATTCGTGATCCGTGTTCGTCCTGCTCGTCCAAAAGGTAAAGGTACTAACCCATTCACAGGTGAGCCAATGATCATCAAAGCTCGTCCTGCTGCACGTATCGTGAAAGCACGTGTACTAAAACGCGTGAAAGACATGGCTGAAATGTAAATAGTTTTGCCTAGGGCCTGTTGATACTTTATTTTTCGAAGCGAAAATGAAGATGATCAGGGCAAGAATGAAAAAAATTGAGGTCCATAGTTATTCATATGGGCCGATATTTTTACAATTCTTGGACGATCTCGCTTCATTTGCAGCCGGAGCAATGGAGTGTCGACAGGCCCTTATGCCTCTGTTGTGCCAAGTTGGCTCAATCAGGGGCTTTTTTTTGTGTCCGTGCTACAATTTTGATGAGCTCCCGAGTAGGGTGTGCTTTTTTTCGGTGTAAGGAATCTCGGCATGATCGAAAATCGAGGTGGTTGCGGGTTGTATTATTCGCCATCAGAAACCCAAGTGGTTGCAAGGCGTGTGGCTGAAAACACGATTAGCGCTCGAACGCCAATGGTGAAGTTATTAGAAACGGAATACTCCTTACCGGCTATTCAAATGGTGCTTTCAGAGCTTCTGCCAGATCACCCAGAGATCGCTAGTACCTTAGGGGATTACGCAGAAGGTGAGGAGGGTGTGAAGGCTGCTATTGATTTGCTGCCCAAACAACGCATGAACCAGTCACCGTCTGCGGTGGGTAACTTTATTGTGGCAGTAGCTGTTGAAGGGATTGCGGAGCGGTTTGCTTATCGCTACACGCCTGATGGTCATACTCAGATTGGGCGGTTGCTGCAAGAGCTGCCTAAAGAAACGCAAGATTACGTGGCGTTTACTCGTGAAGTGTTTATGAATGATGTGTTCTATTTGGCTCACATGAAGTGGTTTTTTCGAGACATGGTCGGCCGTGTGAAAGACGTGATCATCGATAACGCTAGTTTTGAAGAGAGTGCTGCTTCTTATCATTGGTTGTCGATTTCAGTGGGCGAGCCTTTTTATCTAGCTGCTGCTGAGTGTTTGCCTGCATCACTCTTAAGAACAACCTGCCAGCACTTGTTTCAAGAGAGCCAGCAAGGTTTGTATCCGTACGAAGAAGAGGAAGAGTAGGTCAGCTTAGAGGTGTGTTACCTAAACTTCTTCACACCCATAGCGTAGCGTCGATCTTTTTCTTGATCGCGGATGAGGCGTTCTCGCATTTCTTCATCCATCTTGGTTGGGTTGTAATTACTTAAGACCATGTCACTTCTAGAGGCATGAATCCATACCGCCCAAATCATAGCGGGTAAGCCATCGATGACATGAATGTTTTCCCAGCCTTGCGCTTTAGCGAGAGCGACCAGTTCGCCCGCTGTTAGGAAGGTTTGTCCTTTGATGGTGCCAACGGGTTTGCCATCGTCATCATCGTCGCCGTATTCTTCTGAGCGATGAGGTAGCCCCGCATAATTAAAGAGACGAAAGCCAGGAGAACAACACAAGGCATCGCCGTAGTTGATGATGACCCAGTCAGCTTTGGAGTAAGAGATTTTAGGTTCATCGTAAGCTTCTACGCCATCTGCCGTGGTGAGCTGAATGAATGGGCGCCTTTCGTATAAGTAAGCAATGTCTTCAGGAGTGATAGGGCGCTTCCAATTCACGGGCAGACCTAAAGCCTCTAGGGTTTTTTCGAAAGCAAGTTTGCCCTCATCAATCTCGTCATCGGCGTGAGGCGTTTCTGACTCGGTGATGAGCTCTTCAGCTGGGCTGTCGTCAGTGGGTTGCTCTGGCGCTATTCGCTCCTCGGGAGTCTGATCTGTGTCAGCATCTCCGTGGGAGGTTTCGTCAAAGTGAGGATCCATTGAATCATCGTGCTGGTCGTCCGGCATGGGAGGGTCCTTGTGAATAGCGACTATGGTTAATTGTATCAAACCGTTACGATATATTCACGGCACTGAGCGACTTCTGCTCAGATGTTGGGGCTCAGCTGATATGGTGCAATTATGCTTCATTTGGTGCAATTGGTGCAATTATCTCCTCTATGGTGCAATTGGTGCAATTATGCTAGTATAGGATTGTAGACAGCTTGAAAAACTAGGAGCGAGAATCATGCCCATATACCCAGAGCGAGAATCAAAGACCTTAGAATTTAAGTCTGACTTGCCAGCCTTAAAAGCGTTGGTAAAGACCTGCGTGGCTTTTGCTAATACAGCGGGTGGTAGTATTATTGTTGGTGTTCAGGATGGTACACGAGAGCTTGTGGGGGTGAGCGCATCGGATCGAGATCGTCTCTACGATGAGTTTCCCAATAGTTTGTATGATTCAACTAGCCCAGCATTGTTTGCTCATGTGTATGAAAAAAATATTGACGGTATTGCGGTGATGGTCATTGATGTGCCGCCAAGCGCTAGGAAGCCAGTTTGTGTTAAGAAAGAGGGTGTTCCTAAAGGCGTGTACTTGCGGGTAGGGAGTTCGAATAGGCGAGCAGAAGAAGAGCATCTTCATGAGTTGGTTCGTGAGGGGCAGAGGCATTATTACGATGAAGAACTGACAAACGCAAGCTTATCGGATTTATCAACACACTTGTTGTCACAGTGTTATGGAAAAGCATACAGTGAGAAGAAATTACTTTCGGAAGGTGTGATAGGACAAGGGGCCTTTGATAGTGCTTGGTATGCAACTGTGGCTGGTGTGTTAATGTTTTCTGATGCACCAGAAATGTATGTTCCCGAAGCTGGCATCATTTGTACTCACTTTTCAGGTACGGAAGGGAGGGAAATTATTCAAACTCGAGAGCTTCGAGGTGCTATTTCAGATATCAGTCAAGAATGCCTTCGATTACTGTCACACTGGTTGGATAGGCATTTTCAGTTAAAAGGTGTGGCCTTGAAAGGCAAGGCGATGATCCCTGAGGCAGCGTTGCGGGAAGCGATAATCAATGCGCTCATGCATCGGAAATACTTTATTCCTAGTGCGGTTAAGATTGCTTTGTATGATGATCGCTTAGAGATATTTAGTCCAGGTGCATTCCCCGGTTTGGTTGATATTAACAATCTTGGTGATGGTACAACCTATCTGCGGAATCCGCACTTAACGAAAATAGCGAGAAGGATGCACCTGATTGAAAAGCTTGGCACAGGAATTCGATTGATTTTTGATGTGTGCAAAAAGGCAGGTTTGCGAGAGCCAAGGTACGTAGAGGATGGTGACTATGTGAAAGTCATTTTTAGTTTTGTTCCAAGGCTTGATCAAAGGGATGATGAAAAAGCCTTATTAGATTTACTGGATATGAAAGGCGAGTTATCGATTCAAGATGTCGTAGAGCATCTTGGTGTATCAAGAAACACAGCAACACGTAAACTATCTGTTTTGCTTGAACAGGGCTTGATTGAACGCAGGGGAAAGGGACCATCTGTTCGGTATCAGCGATTAGCCGCTTAAATTAGCTATCCTTCTTACACCCTTCATCACAGCCTTTGCATCGAAGCTGGCAGGCATCGCTTGCCCATTGCGGGTGTTTGGTGGCTGTGCACGCCTTTAGTTTTGAGGCGTTTTGATGAGCCAGCACCGCAAAAGAGCCAAGCACAAGCACACTGCTTCCAAGCCAGATGCTTGAGCTAAGCGGATGAGCTGTCCAGGTGCTTACTTGGTAGGTATTCGTTGCAATCACGTAGGCAATGACTGTTGACCACAGCATAGAGAAGTTTCCCCACCAGCGACCCAGTTCTTGTCTCATCACCGCAAGGGTGGAGATGCAGGGGAAATAGAGCAAGACAAACAACAAATAGCAAAAAGCTTGCATGCGATCTGAAAAAGCGGCTTGCATGCGTGCGTACGCGTTGTGTGTCATGGACTGGTCGGGAGCGCTTGCCAAAATGGGGTTGATTAAAGCCTCAGGTAACTCTGCGAGTTTATCCACAATGCTTTGGCCTGCGTCTTTAAGTTCTGTTGACCAGTGAATGGGTTTCATGCTTTCTTCGTGTTTGCTTTCGTACAGTGTGTTGAGCGTTGCGATAACGACTTCTTTTGCCATCACACCCGTGATGAGCCCAACCGTAGCCGGCCAATTGTTTTCATTGATGCCCATGGGTGTAAACACAGGCGTGATGGTTTTGCCGATTTTAGCCAGAGCGGAGTGATTGGGTGTTGTTGTGTAGATGCCTTGTGTGAATGAGACATTCACTTGCGTCAGCGCGCCGATGATGGCGCAGGTAGGAACAATAATACGGCCTGAACGTTTCACAAAACTCATCACACGTTGTTTGATTCGACTCGCGATGTTTTTTAAATGCGGGCGTTGGTAGTTAGGTAGTGAGACCAGCCAGTGAGATTGGTAGCTATGCAGCATGAGTCGCCTAACGAGTAGCGCAGTGAGTATCGCAATCACTAAACCAATCAGGTACAAAAGAAAAACCATGAAGCTTCCACCATGAGCAAAAAAAGCATTGGCAAACACAGCAAAAATAGCAAGCCTTGCTCCGCAAGACATGAAGGGAGTCATGAGTGATGTAATGATTCGATCGCTGGTGTGGTTTAAAGAGCGTGTGCCTAAAACGGCAGGCACATTGCATCCGAAACCAATGATCATGGGGATAAAAGCTTGGCCTGGTAAACGCAGTGCTTGCATCACGCGATCAATGACAAATGCTGCTCGTGCTAAGTAGCCAGTTTCTTGGAGTAAGGATAAAAAGAAAAAAAGGGCTGCAATCACAGGGATAAACGTGATTGTTGTGCTTAAGCCTTTTCCGATCCCATCGGTAAGAATGGCAATGAGCCATCCGGGTGTATGCCAATGCATTAGCCATTGCGCTGGTAGGCGAACAAACAGTGCGTCGCCAAACCATTCAAAGGCATCTTGAAAAGCACCGCCCACATTGATGGCGAAGAAGAATAAGAGATACATCATTAGGAAGAAGAACGGTATCCCGATCCATCGATTCAGTAAGAGGTTATCAAGGCGTTCACTAAAGCTTTTTGTTGCTGTTTGTTGCGTGGTGCTGAGTGTGCATAGACGTTTTGCTTCACTGAAATCAGTGTGACAGTAGGAAACAACGGGGTCAGCGAGAGAGGCTTCTTGAATGACCTGTTGGCATCGCTTAAGTAACTCGTCGGGTAAAGGTGTTGCAGTAATGTCTGCGCCGCATAGCAAGCGTTCGGCACTATCGCGAGCACGCTTGGGGTTCATGTCGGTGCTGGATTCGATGATCGATGTGAGGTGTTTTTCGGTGCGCAATACAGCTGGGTCATGTCTGCGGGTTGGGGTCTTTTGTTCCAGTGTATTTAGGGTAGTGTCGATAAGCTTGCGTAGTGTGGTGATGTCTTTTTTGTTTTTGGCGCTTAGGCAAATCACTGGGCACTGCAGTTCTTTGGATAGTGTGTCGGCATCGATGGAGAGCCCTTGTTTCATAGCAAGATCGTATTTGTTGATCACAACAATCATGGGTGAGGCGGAGCGGCGCAGTTGTTGAGTTAGAGCAAGGCCTTTTTCCAAAGAGCAGGCATCCAGGATGTTGAGGCACATATCAGCTTCACCGCTTGCAAGCACGTCACAGGTGATGTGGGTGTCGATGGCTTGTTCTTCGGGGTAGTGGTGTACGGTTTGAATACCCGGGAGGTCAATGACCGTCACTTTTTGTGAGGCAAGGGCACAGAGGCCACTTTTTTTATCCACGGTGACGCCAGACCAGTTGCCAACATGTTGTTGTTCGTTGGTGAGTGCGTTAAAGAGCATGCTCTTACCGCAGTTTGGGTTGCCAACCAGGGTTAGAATGATTTCTCTGTTCATGTGCCAGCTCGGGGTGTGATGGCCGTCAGGGGTATTTCAGCAGCTTCGTGTTTGCGTAAGGTGAGACGGTAGCCACGTGCGCTTATCTCGATAGGGTCGCCTAGAGGGGCTCTTCGCGTCACAGTGATACTGGTGCCGGGTAAAATACCCATTTGTGCGATCAAGCGCTTGTAATGTTTTGGGCAGTTGTCGAGGCTGCCTACAGTGGCTTTATCTCCAACGGAGAGCTCGGCCAGGGAAGAGGGAATTGTCATGATGACCTACCACAGAGTATTGAGTCATTTTTGCACCAAATCCTACTCTTGGGGGCGAAAGCTGTCAAGGTTGTTGAGAATCATTTTCATGTAGAGGCGGTTATTCATCATGATAATTGCGATTTAGCTGTAATGAGCAACGATGTGCTCTCTCAATGGAATGAGTTTGCCATGGAAGTAGTGGCAGGCGTCATCCATGACCTGAAGGGTCATGGGGATGGGGTGGCTTTGTTGGAAGTGTTGTAGCTCTTCGACGCTAACGAATTCATCGTTGTCACCGACAATGGCATGCCAGGGGCATTGGATTTGAGTCAGCTGAGTGTAGTCGCTGTGGCCGAGCACTGGTGCGAGTGTTAAGAGTTGTTGGATCGTGTCGGAACGTTGATTGGCGACGCTAGCTGCTACAAAGGCACCAAACGAGAACCCAGCGATCCAAACGGCTTGTTCGGGCTGTTTGTTGTTAAGCGCCCAATCGAGTACAGCCAGTGCATCCTGCACTTCCCCGATTTGATTATCAAACTCTCCCTCACTTTTCCCAACGCCTCGAAAATTGAATAGCAGCGTAGAAGCATTGAGCTTTTGCATCGCGCGTGCGGTCGTGGTGACCACTTTGTTGGTCATGGTGCCGCCGTGTTGAGGGTGGGGGTGGCAAATGATGACAAACGGAGCGTTAGATTGCTCCGTTGGTGTTAAATAGGCTTCAAGTTGGCCCGCTGGGCCGTCAATGAATAGGTTCATGTTTTAAATTAGTTGTTGCTGGGTGTCGGCGTTGGTGGTGTGGTATCCAGACCGGTTTGCTGTTGTGGTTGTTGCTGCTGTGGTTGTTGTTGCTTGCTATTGTCAGCAGAATCAGCAGGCTTAGCCGCGTTGTCGCTTCTTGTTGTATCGCTTTGGGCTGGGTTTTGTACAACAATGTCAGCAGCCATCATTCGTTCATTTCGGCTAGTGGTAGCATCGGTAGCAGCAAGATCAGTGCCTGGTTGCATTTGTACCTGACCGTTTTTAGTCACGGGGTCGCCATTTTTATCCAGGACGGGGACGGGTTTGAGCTCGCTTTCGGTGAGGTAGAGCGATTCTTTTTGCTTGTCGTTCAGGGGCTTGCCGTTTTCGCCTTTGATGGTCAAATTTTTGATCATCTTGTTGAATCTATCCCTTACTTGGACATGGTCAGCCTTAGGTCCGAGTTCTTGTTTGACTTTGTCTAGAAGTTTTTCGGTGAATGAGCCGCCGTTTTGATTGACGTCGTCTCGAACCTTATTCACCGTGTTCGTGTCTTTCATTTTGTCGACAGCTTTTTGGCCTTGTTGCATTTGCTGTTTAGCTGTCGCCACTTTCATGGCCTTGTCGACGGCAGCGTTGAGGTAGGCCATGCCCATTTGGAAGGGATCGCCTTGACCCATTTTCGGCTGTTCTTTTTTTGCACTTTCCATTTGTTGCCAGGCTTTCTTTACCTCTTCTTCTTTTTTGGATGTGTCATTTTGTTCATTGTTTTTAGTAAGTCGCTGAGCTGAGGCATCCAGAGAATCTTTGACGCTCTGAGGTAGCCCATTTCCTGCTTCAGCCAGTTGCCTATCTTTTAGGTCCTGTTTTTTCAGGTCCTCGGCTTGTCTTTGCCCGCTTAGGATGGCCTCGGTTCGGTTGTCATTTCCAGGCATGGTTGATCCCCTTTCGTTTGTTTTATGACTATACCTCTTATTATAGTTCGAGACCATTAAATTAATATTAAATGGGGCTTGGAGTTAGGAAGGGCTGATGAAGAGATGTTAAGTGTTAAGAAACAATGGGTTAGGCGTTCGATGAACGCCTGAATGAGCGGGCATAGCCCGCAACTAATACAACTGGATTCCTGCCTTCGCAGGAATGACAGTGAGAGTGGCGCCTAAAATCGGTGAAAAGTGAGGCTTCTGCCTCGATTATCGCTGCTTAGTCGTCTTTAAGCGATTTGATTTGGCAATGCTGGCGGCTGTTATTCACACGATCGCGTAAGTCTTTGCCTGGCTTGAAATGAGGCGTGAATTTAGCGGGTGTGTTCACGTGGGCGCCAGTACGGGGGTTGCGCGTTACTCGAGCAGGGCGATGGCGAATGCTAATGCTGCCAAAGCCACGGATCTCAATGCGTTTTCCGTTCGCCAATGAGTCGCTCATCATATCAATGATATGATTCACGCTGGTTTCAACGTCTTTTGCCTGCAAACCGTTTTGTTTGTCGGCAATGCGTTGTATCAGTTCTGATTTGACCATAGGGGTCACCCCTGTTATGTCGTTGATTTTAAAGTATGAGTGCATTATAGCAAAATTGACGGAGGACGCATGCCCGTGTTTCTGGGATTCTTTGAGTCCCGCCAAAATGGATCAATTTAAGAGCTTATTTTGTACGTTTTAAAGGCACAAAAAAAATGACTTACGGATAGGTGTTTTGCTTATAAATACACCAATATGACACCTATTTGCACCTAAAATACATGAAAATACATGTTTTCTAGGGTTGTGTTACGCTTTTGAGTAAAAAAGATAAAAAAAGTCTAAGTAAAGTCGCTTTTTCGCGATTTGCGTAAGATAATGTCGGGTTTCTTTGTGGCCTAGGGCGCACATTGTCCAGACTTATGTTATTAGTTAGCGCTTGGTATACTAGTGGTCGGTTCTGGGGGGCTGATGAAAACATTAAAATACCTAGTAATGCTCTTGTTATGTGCTGTGAGCCTCACGGCGCAGGCGGCGTTACACCGACGTATGTATTCGGTTGATTTGCCTGTAAGCGCGGGCCAACAATCGGTGGATCTCACCATCAAAGCGTGGGGAGTTCTGCTGCCTAAGTTGACCGGTCGCAGGCTGGCTCACTTGCCTGCCAAGCTAAGCAAGCCTAAGGCGAGGGTATTGAGCGATTTAGTAGACCGCTATTATTACCGTGATGTGGAGGGTGAGCGTCAGTTTCATGTCGTGTTTTCTCTTTCGCGGGTCAACGCTTTGTTAGCAAAATATCAGGTGCCTCTATGGACGCGTGATCGGCCACCGACCTTATTATGGGCCATGTTGGTATCACCCGATGGTTCTGTCTCATTGCTTACCATGGATAGCCCCGCGATTCAGCAGGTGAGTGTGTTGGCTCACGATCGTGGTTATCCCTTAGTGCTTCCTATCGGAGACCTGAGTGATGAAGCACCTTTGAAGAGCATGGCTGCAGCGATTTCTTCGCAGGCCTTGCAGACTCTCGCCAAACGGTATCATGTGCATCGTTTATTGGTGGTTCGCTTAAAAGAACATGCTGCTAGTGAGTGGGTATGGTGGACCGATGATGATCTCCTGAAGCAGTGGCAGCAACCGTACCAAGCGGTAGAAGATCAAGCGTTGAGTGATGGTTTGGATCGCGCGATTGGTTTTGAGTCTGAGCGAAGTGATGCAAACACCAAACATGTGCTTAGAAGCTATCCCTTGATTGTGTTGGGCGTCGACTCGTTTGTTGATAGTGAGTCTTTGCTTCGAGAGTTGTCTCAGCAACACGCCGCGTATCAGTGGAAGCATGAGGGCTTGGATAATGATGCGATGCACGTCACCTTAAGCTCGTCGTATTCAATGGGAGCGCTAAGACGTCAATTGCGCCGCATAAAAGGGCTGGCCCCTTTGTTTCATAAGCAGCAAGGTGATCGGCTTGTGTATGTGTGGGGTGATGTGTCGCCAGAAAAACGTGATCAATGGAAAGAGGTTTATGCTGTTTCCAGCCCCGTTCCCAATAAGGTCAAACTAACCGCTTTGCCTGCGGCAGAAGTCACGGACGATACGCCAGATACTATTGCCTCCTATGCCTATCAATCGGAAGATGGCTTTGAGTCATCGCCTGAAGCCATGCCCAAAACGCTTGATAAGCCTACAACAGGTGATGGTGATCCGAATCGTGAGCTAAAACCGTTAAAGCAAGACGAGGAAACGCATGACTGAACAATTAGCTTTAGGTGTGACCCTTCGAGACGAAGCGATTTTTGATAATTTTTATGTGTCTGAAGCCAATCAAGAAGTGGTGACGCATCTGCGTTCAACCTTAGATGGAGAGCAACCCTTTTTATTTTTGTGGGGAGCGCCGAGCACAGGAAAGACACATTTGTTACAGGCGTGTTGCCATGCTTGGCCGGGGAAAGGTCGAGCGCCATGTTACTTGCCTTTAGATGATGCCTCCTTAGTGCCTGATGTGTTGGATGGCTTAGAAAAATTGCCGCTTGTCTGCTTGGATAACATTGAGTACGTGATGGGTGATCCGGCTTGGGAAGAGGCTCTGTTTCATTTTTACAATCGTGCGCAAGAGGCTGGGACGGTGCTTATTGTTGCCTCTCGTTTTCCGCCTCGGCAATTGCCTTGCGGTTTAGCAGATTTGCAGTCACGTCTTACATCAGGTTTAACAAATGCCTTGTCGCCTTTGTCAGATGAAGAAAAAGTAACGGTTTTAACAGTGCGAGCGAACTATTTAGGCTTAAGTGTGTCGTCGGATGTGGCCTTGTTTTTGATTCGCCGCTACTCGCAAGATCTAGCTCATTTGTGTGAGTTGATTGTGTATCTTGATAAAGCGGCTCTTTCCACAAAGCGCAAACTCACGGTTCGCCTTGTAAAAGAAGTGTTAGCCTTTGATTAACGATAAGTCTGAATCAGAGGGGTCGTTTTTAGAGTGGCTTGATCTTTTATTTCCTAAATTGAATTTTTAGGGAGGTGTTGTAAATCCCTGCGTAATGTAGCTCAATCTAAGCCTCAGGGAGTAATCCTTGCTGTATATCCTTTTGAGCTTGCGTGCCCAATGGGTCAAACAACCCATATTCACCACAGGTCCTATGCATTGGATCATGTAATGGTTTCACAGATTTTAGAGCTGTAACGATTTTTACTAGCAGGTTGCTCAGTGCTTTCGCTGTTTCTGTAAAGCCATGCTTTATAGCATCTTTAATTGTTATAAGAACGACAAGAGAAAGCAGTTGTAAGTATGATGGTTGCGGTGTTTTCTGGTGGATCACTGGCTTGCTTGATGGGTTGATGGATTCTTTTAGCTCGTCACCTAATGAATAGGTATCATTATCGTTTAGTTTAGGTGATAGAATATTCAAAATAGCTGCAACTACTTCAGTTGGCATAGTGTTGGGTCGGTATTTCATTTTGGTATGTAGTTTAATCATCAGTACGTCTTTGTTGAATGGGTCATCCATGAAATGATTTTTTTTATAGTTAGGATCTGTCGCCAACTTCTTTAGATCTGTGTCTTGTGTATCAAAGGCTTCAAGAATGGTTTGTAGGCATTCGTTTTTTTGATCTTCGTGTAGGCGGCCATCTGTAAGCGTAGTTAAAAAGATCGCATTAACAGCCTCTGTTATTGCTTGTATGTGTTTGTTTTCAAAACCAGCTTTTTCTAGGTGGGAATTAAGCGTTATGTTCCAGTAAAGTCGTGACATGGTAACTCACCTCTCCGATCGTTCATGTCCTTATTATCGGAAAAGTGTTGTATCTTTTCTACACGTAAGGTGTAACAAACTGTATCAAATGGTACAGGGTCTAACAGGTTGATTTGAGGTACTTTTAAGCTGACAGCGGAATGACTCGAACGCGTAATACGCCATCGATGCTCTCTAAGTCCTTGATGGTGTTTTCTGCTAGCTCACAGTCCACATCCAAAATATTATACGCATACTCACCTTGAGACTGATTAATGAAGGTATTGATGTTCACGTGGCTGCTGGATAAGACAGATGACATCTGCGCCACCATGTTAGGCACGTTACGGTTAATCACGGTGATACGTGTTTTGCCAGACGGTGCGAGTGAGGTATCGGGGAAATGTACGCAATGCGTTAAGTGCCCAAGACTCAGAAAGTCATTCAGTTGCTGAGCTGCCATGGTAGCGCAATTGCTAGTGGCTTCAAGCGTGCTTGCACCTAGATGCGGAAAACAAATAGCTTCTGGTACATCTTGTAAACACGGGTCTGGGAAATCACACAAGTAACGATGAATGTGCTTGTTGCTTAAGGCCTCGTGCATGGCTTGGGCGTCCACAATCCCTGCACGAGAAAAGTTAGCTACCATGCTGCCAGGTTTCATCAGTGCTAAACGTTCTTTGTTGATTAAGTGTTTGGTCGCATCAATGAGAGGAACGTGCGCTGTGATAAAATCAGTCTCTTTAAAAAGCGTGTCCAAATCATTAGCACGCTTTACTTGTGCTGAGAGTTGCCAGGCATTATGTGTGTTAATCATCGGGTCATAGCCAATCACATGACAGCCTAAAGCCAATGCAGCATTCGCTACTAAGACACCAATGTGGCCTAAGCCAATGACACCCAACGTTCGTCCACGCAACTCAAAGCCGGTGAATTGTTTTTTGATGGACTCAACCGTTTTGCTCATGCTCTCTTGATCGCCTGTTAACTCAGAGCTTGCTTGATGAGCGGTTATTAAGTTTCTGGCGCCAACGAATAAAGCACCTATCACAAGCTCTTTGACAGCATTGGCATTAGCGCCTGGTGTGTTAAAGACAACCACACCGTTATTCAACAGATCTGAACAGGGGATGTTATTCACACCAGCACCTGCTCGTGCGATGGCGAGTAAGCCTGGGTTAATATCAAGGTCATGGCAATGGTGGGAGCGGCATAAAATAGCGTCAGGGTTGTTGGCATCTGTGCTGAGTGTGTGACCGGCGTTTTTTAGGATGCTTAAGCCTTGAGGGTCGATGTGATTAAACAATTGAATGGTATGGCTCATGTGTAACGCTCCTTGTGTGAAAAGGACAGGCTAACACAGCTGTTCAACGGTGGCGAGTGACTAGCGGTCATGATATTCTGAGAGAGGTTTGTAACTAGGATTTACCATGAATGATCTAGCCTCGCTCCCTGTGAGCCAGCCCTTTGATATTATTTCCTTCGATTGCGATGCGACATTAAGTCAAGTCGAGGGTGTCGATGTGCTTGCGCAGCAAAATGGCGTGGGTGATGACGTGGCGAAGTTGACTCATGCAGCCATGCGTGAGACAGGCTTAAGCAATGGTTTGTATCAAAAACGTTTGGAGTTAATCAAGCCAAGTCGAGAACAATTGCTTGCCGTGGGTGAGCTTTATATTCAGGAGGTCACACCTGATGCGAAAAGAGTGATTGATCAGCTTCAACGCTTAGGGAAGCGCGTGACTGTCTTATCAGCAGGTTTATTACCAGCGGTGCATATCTTAACGGATGCATTACGTATTCCTCGAGAGCATGTCTTTGCTGTGGACTGTTACTTTGATGAAGCAGGTCATTATGCAGGGTACGATGAGTCGTCACCTTTGGCTCGGCGCGGTGGGAAAGTGGAGATTTTAAATCAACTGCGTCAGCCTGGTGAACGAGTGGTGCATGTCGGTGATGGTATGAATGATGCTGAGACACAAGGCCACGTCGATTGTTTTATTGGTTTTGGTGGCAATGGGGTGCATGAAAAAATACGCAGCATGAGCGATGTCTACATCACAGATAATACGTTTTCAGCCTTTTTGCCGTATATTTTGACGGAGGAGGAAAAGCTGTCATTCCTGCGGAGGCAGGAATCCAGTTGAATTAAAAGCTCGCTTTGCGAGCCCAATCAGGCGTTCGTCGAACGCCTAAGTGTGCTTGCTGCGCAAGCAAATAATATAACTGGATCCCTTTTTTCAAAGGGATGACAAGGGGCTAGTCCTTCGCCAACAAGCGTTCTAAGAAGTGAATGTTGGTTCCACCTTCTAAGAACTCAGGTTCGCTGAGTAGGCGTTGATGCAAAGGAATGTTTGTTTTAATGCCTTCAATGACGATTTCATCCAATGCTTGACGCATGCGCATGATGGCAATGTCACGCGTATCACCCCAGGTGATGAGCTTGCCGATCATGGAATCGTAATAAGGTGGAACTTTGTAACCACTGTAAACATGAGATTCCATGCGAACACCTAAACCACCTGGTGTATGATAGGCGGTGATTTCACCGGGGCATGGCAAGAACGTGAAGGGGTCTTCAGCATTAATGCGGCATTCAATCGAATGGCCCTGAACGCCTAGGTCTTTTTGTTGGTAAGGCAGCCCTAAGCCAGCAGCTACCATGATTTGCGCTTTAATCAAATCGGTGCCCGTGATCATTTCACTCACTGGATGTTCTACTTGGATACGAGTATTCATTTCAATGAAATAAAATTCGCCGTTTTCATAGAGGAATTCAAAGGTACCAGCGCCGCGATAGTTGATGCGACGGCACGCTTCCACGCAGAGCTCACCAATTTGAGCACGTGCTTCGGGTGTGATGCCAACAGCAGGAGCTTCTTCAATGACTTTTTGATGGCGACGTTGCACAGAACAGTCGCGCTCGCCAAAGTGAATAGCGTCACCTTTGCCGTCACCAACGACTTGCACTTCAATGTGTCTCGGTGTTTGTAGGAATTTTTCCATGTAAACAACAGGGTTTCCGAAAGCAGCTTGCGCTTCTGTTTGTGTGGTGGCAATACTTCTCAGTAATTCATCGGGGTCATGCACAACACGCATGCCTCGGCCACCGCCGCCGCCAGCAGCTTTGATTAATACCGGATAACCAATGCGTGCAGCAATCGCGACATTTGCTTCGTCGTTGTCGCTCAAGGCGCCGTTTGATCCTGGGATGCATTGAATGCCAGCTTCACGCATGGCTTTAATCGCAGAGACTTTGTCACCCATGGTGTTAATGGTGTTAGCGTCTGGGCCAATGAAGGTGAAACCACTGCTTTCCACTTGTTCGGCAAAATCAGCGTTTTCTGCTAAAAAGCCATAGCCGGGATGAATCGCATCGGCATTTGAGATTTCTGCAGCGCTAATCACGGCAGGAATGCTCAAGTAACTGCTAAGGCTATTAGCGGGGCCAATGCAGACGGCTTCGTCAGCCAATTTAACGTGCATCAGATCGGCATCGGCTTTGGAGTACACCGCAACGGTGGTGATGCCCATTTCTTTGCACGCTCGTAGGATCCGCAGCGCAATTTCGCCGCGGTTAGCGATAAGAACTTTTTTAAACATGATGATTACTCTTCGGTGTCAATGATGAAAAGAGGTTGGCCGAATTCAACGGGCTGTTCGTTTTCAAACAAACGAGCGCTAACCACACCGGCTTTGTCTGCTTCGATTTTGTTGAACATTTTCATCGCTTCGATTAAGCACAACGTGTCGCCGACGTTAACGCGTTGGCCGATAGCAACAAAGGGAGGATCGCCAGGTGTGGCAGACAAATAAGCGGTACCAACCATGGGGGAGCTTACTTCATGACCTGAGTGAGCCGGAGCTGCTGGTTCAGCAGGAGCCGCGGGTGCTGCAGCGGGTGCGGGAGCGGCAACAGGAGCGGGGGCTGGTGTGTGCGTGATGGTTTGTACAGTCGGTACTGGGTTACTGTTTTCTGGGAAACGCTTAATGCGAACCATATCGTCGCCAGTCGTGACTTCAATTTCGGCCATGCCAGTTTCATCGAGGAGTTCGATGAGTTTTCGGATCTTACGGATATCCATGAGAGTTACTCCTATGTGGTGGATTGAGTGAGAGCAAAATCTAGCGCCAGTTGATACCCGCAGGTGCCTAGGCCAGTGATTTGACCAATGGCAATGTCTGCTAGGTAAGAGTGATGGCGGAAGGGTTCGCGCTTGAATACGTTAGTGATATGCACTTCGATAGCGGGAATGTTCGATGCCAAAACGGCGTCGCGTAAAGCGATGCTGGTGTGCGCATAGGCGCCGGCATTGATGATGAGCATGTCCACACTCTCCTTGCGTGCTTGATGAAGTCGCTCAATCAGGTCAGATTCTGCATTGGACTGATAGGCGAGTAAGGTCGCGCCAGAGCTCTCTGCACGTTGGGTGAGAGAGTCTATCAGGGAGTCCAATGAGTCTTCACCGTATAGGGTCACCTCGCGGGAGCCTAGTAGGTTCAGATTCGGACCATTGATGAGTAGGATCTTCAACATGCGCGCATTGTGACGGAATTGAGGCATGATGTCTAGTTATCCTAAAATCTAACCACTTTCGCCGACGATGAGCGACGATCAGAGCATGATGGTGTGCTAGGTGGCTGTTTTTATTGGTGCATGGGGATAAACACCCAGTTACACACAGAATTCGGGGATAGTTGTGTGGATAAAGCATGGGACTTCTCTATTAAAGTATTAAAAAACAGTTAGTTACAAATAAGTTTATTTTTTAGCCAATATTGCTTTGCTTGGGTTAGAATGTCCACAGTTTCTGTGGATAAGAGTGTGGTCAAGTCTGTGGTAAGCTTGATTTTCCTATAAAAAACAGAGAGATAATAATTAAATCACGCTTTGAACAGCTGTGGTCAAGGGGTGGGAGAAGCTTGCGGAAATGTGGATAAACCTGTGCATAAGGGGCTTATAAGGCGTGTGTATGCTGTATGATAAATATAAGCTATTGAAATTAAATAGAATTTGTCTCTTCCTTGCGTGAGGGTTTCCTTGTCCGTATGATGGGCTTATCTAATTTTAGGACTTGATCGTGAGACAGGTACCTCTTTTAAATTATCTTGTCATAGGTGATGGCCGCGTGGCGCGTCACATGCAACATTATCTAGGCTTATTGGGGCTTTCGTGCTCTCAATGGAGCAGGCGGACTAGCACGCGAGAAAGCTTGGAGGCTTGCTTGCTTCAAGCGACACATGTACTGGTATTGATTCGAGACGATGCGATTGTGGAGTGGGTGAATACCCATCATGATTTGAATCCTAAGGCTGTGTGGATCCATGCGTCGGCAGTGGTGCAATCAAGTCTTGCTTTATTCGCGCATCCGTTGCAATCCTTTTCAGAGACGTTTTACGATTTAGCCACGTATCAACGTATTCCGTTTTTTATTGATGAACGTGCATGTGCGTGGGACGCTTTTTTACCCGGGTTGTCGAACACGCATTATGTGTTACCAGAGTCAAAACGTACGTTGTATCATGCCTACTTAGTGTTAGCGAATAATGTCACGACATGTTTGTGGCAACATGTGTTTCGACAAATGAAACAGCATTTTAATGTCGAGTCGGAGTCATTACATTTATTTTTATCAACGACATTAAACAACTTAAAAAACAACTGGGAAACGGCATTAACAGGCCCCATTGATCGTCGCGATTATGAGACTTGTGCTTTGGATGTCGCTGCGTTATCGGATGATGCATATCAGCCTGTGCTTGAAGGGGTGATTCAAGCGTCTTTTACTGAGGAGGAATACCATGAGTATACGCGCCTTCGCGAAAAAGCATGAAGCCAATGAACCGATCACGATGATCACCTGTTACGACTACCCGATGGCTTCTGTGATTGCAGAAACGGGAATAGATGCTGTCTTGGTTGGTGATACTGTGTCGATGATAGTTCATGGTCATGATGACACAACAAAAGCGACCATGGACATGATGATCATGCACACACAAGCAGTGGCGCGTGCAAAGATGTCGCAAGTGATTGTTGGTGATTTGCCTTTTTTAGCAGCGAGTTTATCGCCCCGTGAGACATTGATAGCAGCCGGTCAATTGATTCAAGCTGGTGCGCAAGCGGTAAAAATGGAGGGCTGCGAAGCCATTATCGACTCCATGGAAGCGTGTGTCATGAATGGCATTCCCGTGATGGCTCATTTAGGTTTGACACCTCAGCATGTGCATCAGCTGGGTGGTTTTCGTGTGCAGGGTCGAACAGATGATGCGAGAAAACGCTTAATCGAACAAGCAAAACGCTGTGAAGCAGCAGGTGCATTTGCGTTGGTATTGGAATGTGTTCCAGCTGATTTGGCTGCAGAGATTACGCAGCAACTCACTATTCCAACGATTGGGATTGGTGCTGGTAATCGAACTTCCGGGCAAATTTTAGTGTTGCACGATATGTTAGGTTTGACGGTAGGGCGAACGCCGAAGTTTGTTAAGTCTTATGTGTCAGGAAGAGAGCTCTGTTGTGAAGCGATTGATGCTTATGTGAATGAGGTGGCACATCGAACCTATCCCGCTAAGGAACATGAATATGCTTAAGGTAGTTCGTTGTTTGAATGAATGGGCGAGTATCCGTCAGGAGATCACAGGTACTCTGGGCTTTGTGCCAACCATGGGGTGTTTGCATGCAGGCCACGAAGCCCTTATTAAAGAGGCTGTTTCGAGTAATACAAAAACAGTTGTCAGTATTTATGTGAATCCGACACAGTTTAATAGTGCTGATGATTTAGAGGGGTATCCCAAAACAGAAAAGCAGGATATCGCTTTGTTAGACCAATTGGGTGTTGATTATGTGTTAGTGCCAGAGTCTAGCGCTATGTATCCTGAGGAAAACCAGACAACTGTACAAACCACGCATTCTCTCTCCACGTGTTTGGAAGGAGAGCATCGTCCTGGTCACTTTAATGGTGTTTTGACAGTTGTGATGAAATTGCTTTGGCTCGTTCGCCCTTCAAACATTTATTTTGGCGATAAAGATTATCAGCAATGTGTTTTGGTGCGTTCTATGATGGATGCGTATCACATACCAAGCAAAATGCATGTGCTTGCAACACAACGTGAGGATGGTGGCTTGCCATTAAGCTCACGATTAAATCGTTTAAATAAAGAAGGTTTGAAGCAAGCGCGTTTTTTTGCAAACGCTTTTCATGCGATTCAATCTGATAAGGAATGTGATGTGTTTAAAAAAGAAATGGAAGAAGAAGGTGTGACGATTGAGTATTTGAAGGCAATGGACGATCACCTGTTTGTTGCAGCCTTTGTCCAATCAGTCAGACTTATTGATCATAAACGGTGGAGGTAACCATGTTAATTAACACCCTAAAAGCAAAAATCGCCTATGCTACTGTCACGCAAAAAGAATTGTTTTACGTGGGCAGTATCACCATTGATGGTGAAATCATGGATAAGGTAGGTATTCGGGAAAACGAACGCGTTCAAATCGTTAATATCAATAATGGTGAGCGCTTAGAAACCTATGTGATTCGTGGAGAAGCTGGCAGTCGAGTGTTTGCCTTGAATGGTCCTGCTGCACGAAAATGTGAAGAGGGCGATACGATTTTTATTTTGGCTTATGCGTGGATTGATCCCGATAAAGAGACGTTGGAGCCAGCACTTTTAGATTTGAGTGATGAGAGTGAAGCATGATTTTATGTTTGGACATTGGCAACACCAACATTTACGCGGGAGTGTTAAATGATTCAGGTGTCTGTTTGCGTTTTCGCTACCCCACAGAAAAAGCGGCTTGCACATCAGATTTGTTTGGTGTTTTTTTGATGGATGTCTTGCGTGAGCATGATATACAGCCGGAAAGTATACAAGCTATTAGTGCTTGCTCTGTTGTGCCAGCGCTCGAATATTCGATTCGTTCAGCTTGTGTGAAGTATTTATCCTGTGAGCCATTGTTTTTGGCGCCAGGTGTGAAAGCAGGTGTAAAACTTGCATTAAAAAACCCACAGACTTTAGGCGCAGATCGCTTGGCAACGGCTGTTGCTGCTGTGAATCGTTATCCCAATCGTTCGCTGATTATTCTGGATTTTGGGACAGCCACAACAGTATGTGCAGTGCGCTCGGATAAAACCTATTTAGGGGGAGCAATTTTCCCGGGGATCAAAACCTGCATGGAATCGCTAACGCAAAAAACCGCAAAATTATCAGCAGTCACGATTGTGGATGATCCTGTGTCGTTGGGGAAAACGACAGAAGAGAATATTCAAAGTGGTTTGTACTACGGGCAACTGGGTGCTGCGATGATGTTGGTCGATCGTTATCAGGAAACAGTGTTTAAAGATGATTCGGCATTGGTGATTGCCACAGGCGGATATGCACATTTATTCCAAGATGAGGGGCTCTTTGATCACATGGAGCCTGATTTGGTGTTGTACGGTTTGGAGCTGATTTGGGAGAAGAACACCAGTTGTCAGCGCTTAACGCATTAGCGCCAAGCTTCTTAGGAAGCCCTCCACAGACTGCTCACCCACTAATCTCGAGTTTGGCAGCTCTTTCCCGTCTTTGAAAAAGAGCATCACAGGTGGTGCGATGAGTTGAAGCCGTTTCATAATGGCTTGTTTTTTATCGTTGGAGTGAGAGATATCCAACGTGAGTTGAGTGACTTTTTTTAGAGCCTGTTGCACCGAGGGATCAGAAAACACATGCGCATCCATCAGCTCACAAGCCAAACACCAATCAGCTGTTAAGCGGAGCATCACGAGTTGATCATGAGGTGCTTTTGCAAGGGCTTTGTTTAATTCAGTAAGAGAATGGATCTGGTTCGAGTGCGTTAGTACTTTGTGATGACGGATGTCTTGCGGGAAAGGTAATGTGCTGTTTGCGCCTAAGTAAAGAGTTTGTGCTGCTAGCCAACCCGCATAAGCAAAACACATACACGCAAAAATGCGTCTCCATAAGGTTTCATTCAGTAAAAAGAAGCCTAAGCCGACAAACCATGCTATCCAGATCATTTGTGCATAAATGTTAGGTAAAATGCGGTTAATGGTAATCACAGCCACACCCAACATCAGCATGCCGAGTATGCTTTTAATGTGATTCATCCAGTTACCAGCCTTGGGCAGTAGGCGCTCACTGAATAAGCCAACAATCAGTAGGGGAACACCCATTCCTAAACCCATTGCAAACAAAGCAAGCGTTCCTCTAAGAACGTAGCCGCTGTGAGCAATATAAACCAACGCACCTAGCAAGGGTGGTGTCACACAGGGAGAGAGTACGAGAGATGAAATGATACCGGTGAGAAAGACACTGATGACACCATAGCGCGGATTGATGTGGCAGTCGTTTAAGCGGTTAGTGATTTTCCCGGGAAGTGAAAGCTGAAAGCAATCAAAGAGCGCGAGCGCCATGATGATGAAGAGCAATGTCATTACGATAATGACCCACGGTTGCTGAAGATCAGCTTGAATGCTAGAGCCAAGCAGGCTTACCACAGCGCCTACGGCAGCGTAACTCACAGCCATACCAAAGACATAAGCGATGGCTTTGCTTAATAGTCGTTTCCCTTTTGCGCTCACCAAAATGCTGACCAATACAGGAATCATTGGCAAGACACAAGGCGTGAGTGAGACCAGTAAACCAAACACAAAAAAACCACCGAGTAAAATAAGCAGGTGACTGTGATTCAGCAATTGTTCTACCTGGCTTGGCGAACCTTCAGGGTGTTTTTTGACAGCATGCACGATGCGTTCATGCATGGGGTAGATGGTTGTGTAATAGGGGCCTTCTCTGGGAATGGCAAAATGTTTTGTCGTCGGTGGGTAGCAAAAACCTGCACTGGCGCAACCTTGGTAATGCATGGTGAAAACAATATGCCCTTGGGTGCTGGTGTAGGGTACGATGAGTTTTAGATCGCCTGTGTACACAGCTAAATGCTTGCCATTGGGAGAGCTTAGGTGACCAGAGACTGTTGGCCAAGTGATGGATTCGAGCTGTGTTTCCTTGGGCTTGTCCACACTAAAAGAAAAGTGACGTTTGTAGAGGTGGTAACCGGGAGCGATCCGCCAGTGCAGCAAAAGCTCATTCGCCCCCTGTTGCTCGATAGTCGGTGAAAACGCTTGGTCAGCGGTGAGTGGTGCATTCGCCAGACCGGCTGGCGCTAACAGGATCAAGCAAAGGGTAATGAAGAAACGTTTCATGCAGTTCTCACGGGGTGGTTAACACGCCTTAGCATAACACAAAGAGTGGGCTTGAGTCCTGGTGTGATAAATAAGTATTAAAAAACAGTAAGTTGCAACTTTATAGTTAATTATATGTAAATATATGGATATTTGGGTATATTCGCATAACTAGCGAATAATCGACAATAAAGCTAGTCCATTTGCTAAGGAGGCATCATGCGAGAACGTGTTCTCAAATTTTGGGTCGAGAATCCATGGCAGAAGAGATAGCATTTTTGAAAGAGCCTGGGTCGAGTTTTTGACTTTCTTACACGCCCCCCGGTTGCGGGACGCAATCCGTTACTCTCTCATGCACGCCCCCCGGTTCGCGCTAGCGAATCCGCAGGGGGTTGTATCTTAACGGATACTTCAAATAGGTTTAGTCTTTGATGAAGGAGTCAGGTAACCGCACGTCTGGGGGCCGTTCGAAAACGAACCTTTTGGATCAGGTGCGTTACCTGACGTTATTCAT
>Ga0213833_1000389_pt1 | contig 48177 bp, 43 predicted proteins | sample SWATP21_FD_160575 | JGI IMG/M metagenome (GOLD analysis project Ga0213833, IMG submission 160575) | Coastal seawater microbial communities from Marineland, Florida, United States - SWA TP2 #1 | ecosystem: Environmental > Aquatic > Marine > Coastal | place: USA: Florida | collected 2016-08-14 | reverse complement strand
GCGTTCGGCCAGCGCCGTCAGCAGGCGTTCGGTGAAGTGCAGGCCGGCCGTGGGCGCGGCAACCGAACCGTCCTGCTTGGCGAACAGGGTCTGGTAGTCCTCGACATCCTGTTCGTCGACCTCGCGCTTGCGGGCGATATAGGGCGGCAAAGGCGGCACGCCGGTCGCGGCAATCGCCTCATCCAGCGCCGCACCGGTACGGTTGAAGACCAGCCGCGTATCGCCGCCCTCGGACTTGCCGGTCACTTCGGCCGACAGATCTTCGGAGAAGGCGATCACATCGCCGACGCGCAGGCGCTTGGCCGGGCGCACGAAGGCGCGCCAGCCGCTGGCGTCGAGACGCTTGTGCAGATTGACCTCGACATCGACCGGTCCGCCGCCGCCGACGCTGCGCGCCGGACGCACACCGTTCAGCGCGGCGGGAATGACGCGGGTGTCGTTGAACACCATCAGATCGCCCTCACGCAGGAGTTCGGGCAGGTCGGACACGCCGCGATCGGCGAACACGCCATTGCCGGCGATGTGCAGCAGCCGCGCCGCATCGCGCGGACGCGCGGGACGCAGGGCAATACGCTCCTCGGGGAGCTCGAAGTCGAAATCGGATACGCGCATGGCGCTGGGGTCTATCCGGCAGCTTGCAGCTGCGCAATCTCTGCTGTGTAGTGGCCGCACACCCATCGCACCCGGACGATCCTGCCTTGCGTCTTTCCAGTCTCGTGTTTCTTCCGCTTGCCGGCCTCGCCGGGGTCGCCACTGCATTGTGGCTGGCACCGCTCTGGCGCGGTTTCGACGCCTTCCGCCAGCTCTGGCCTGTCTGGGCGGTGCTCGCCCTGATCGCGCTGGCCGCGATTATCCGGCTGCGTCACCGCACGGCTCGCTGGCCGATGGTCATTATCGCCCTGCTGATCTGGCTACCCGGGCTGGGCGAGCCGGTGCGCCGGCTGACGGCAGAGCGGGCCGCGCCCGCCGACACCGCCCTCACCCTGCGCGTCGCGACGCAGAATATGTGGGTCAGGAATACTGCGCCGGACGCCACCGCCGATACGCTGCTGGCCCTCAATGCCGACCTTCTGGCGCTGCAGGAAGCGTTCGCGAATGCCCAGCCCGCCCGGGACCGGCTGGAACAGGCCTATCCGTTCTTGGCCCGCTGCCGCTCGACCCGGATACTGAGCCGGCTGGAAATCCTGGAAAGCGGCTGTGTGCACCCGCCGGATCCGGCGGTGTTCCGGAGCACCATTCCCTGCGACCGGGAAGTGCCGCCCGCCAGCTGGGCCCGCATCCGCTTGCCCGACGGTTCGGAGGCGATTGTCGCGTCTGTCCACCTGACCTGGCCCTTCCCCGGCGCGACACAGGACTGCCAGCGCGGCGGCCTGGCGCGTTTCCTTGGCAATCTGCCCGGGGGGCGGATGATCGTGATGGGAGATTTCAACGCGGCGGCGCCGTCCTATGCGTTGTCACGCCTGGAGCGCGATCTCGGCCTCGACCGGCGCACCCTCGCCCTGCCGAGCTTTCCCTCCGGCCGGCTGGTCCCGGAACCCGTTTTGGGGATCGACCACATCTTCGCCGGCGAGGCCTGGCAGACCGTCTCGGTGGAAACCGGCCCGCAGACCGGCTCCGATCACCGTCCGGTCGTGGCGATACTGCAGCTGCGCTGACCGGCCATCCCAAATGAAAAGGGCTGCCCCGTGAGGACAGCCCTTCTCTTGTCTCTGCAGCGATGTGCCGGGCTTACGCCTCGACGACGCTCGCCTTGACGATCTTGCCCGGCTTGGCCGGCGGCTCGCCCTTGGGCAGCGCGTCGACATGTTCCATGCCGGACACGACTTCGCCCCAGACGGTGTACTGGTTGTCCAGATAGGGCACCGCGTCCAGGCAGATGAAGAACTGGCTGGAGGCCGAATCCGGATCGGCGGCGCGCGCCATCGACATCGTGCCACGCTTGTGCGGCTCGGCGGAGAACTCGGCCGGAATATTGGTGCCGGAACCGCCCATACCATTGCCGTTCGGGCAGCCGCCCTGGGCAACGAAACCGTCGATGACGCGGTGGAAGGTCAGCCCGTCATAAAAGCCGTCCCGGGCCAGCTTGGTGATCTGTTCGACGTGCTTGGGCGCCAGGTCCGGGCGCAGCTTGATGACGACATCGCCGCCTTCGAGCGTGAATACCAGTTGTTCTTCAGCCATGTGTCTTTCTACTCCGCAATTCTGGACGGCACGGTGATTTCGCAGATGTCGGGCAGATTGCCCTGGGCATTGCGCAGCGTGTCGAGATAGCCCGCAAAGGCCTCGCTGTCCGTGTCGACGACTTCAATCTCGATCTGGTCTTCGGCCGGCAGCTCGCTGCCGATACGCATGGAGCGGATCACGTCCGGACGGAAATCCGGGTCTTCCATCGCCGAGCCGACCGCGATCTGGTCAACGGCGTCCATGCCGTGGCGCACCCGGCCCCAGACCGTATAGGTCGCATTGAGGTGATCGGGGCTGCCGGTGGTGATGTAGAACTGGCTGCGGGCCGAGTTCGGGTCGCTGGTGCGCGCCATGGCGGCCGCGCCGCGGCAATGCAGCAGCCAGGACTGGACCATGCCGTCGCCAGTGATGCCGGCCAGCGCGGCGGTCTGGGTGCCGGCATGGAAGCCGTTCCAGAAGCCGGCCTTCGCCATTTGCGGGATCTGGCCCGGATTGACGACGCGGTCCTGCAGCTCGCTGACGGCGGGCTCGCCGGTGCGGCGGATGGTGAATTCGGCTTCCATCGGCGGCTTGTCGGCCGCATTGCCCGGATTGGCGCGCGAACCGCCGCCCTGCGCCATGAAGCCGTCAATCACCCGGTGCCAGACCAGGAAGTCGTAGAAGCGCTCACCGACCAGCTCGCGCAGGCGTGCAACATGGTTGGGGGCGAATTCCGGCGCCAGCTCGACCACGACCATGCCGTGATCGGTGTCGATGTAGAGCAGACGGTCCTGATCGACCGTACGCCAGGCTTCATCGGGGAAATCATAGGCCGGTTCCGCAGCGGCGGGTTCGGCCTGGGTGGCGACGACCGCGGTGCTGGCGGCAGAGGCCGCGACCTCGGTGTCGGCTTCGGTTGCCGCTTCGCGGCCGCAGGCAGCAGCCGTAAGGGCCAGGGCGAAAGTGGCAGAAAGGGTCAGTCGCATGATCACGCAAGTCGCTCCTTGAGACGGGCTTCCACGGCGGGCGGCACGAAATCGGAGATACGTCCGCCCAGGGCTGCGATTTCCTTGACGAGGCGCGAGGCAATCGCCTGGTGACGCGGATCCGCCATCAGGAAGACGGTCTCGATATCGTCATTGAGGCGCTGGTTCATCGCCACCATCTGGAATTCGTATTCGAAATCGGAGACGGCGCGAAGACCGCGCATGATCGACTCCGCGCCGATCTCCTCGGCAAAATGCATCAGCAGGCCGTCGAAGGGCCGCACCTCGATCGCCGCGCCGGCCTCGAACTTCTCGACCTCGTCACGCACCATCTCGACGCGTTCCTCCAGCGAGAACAAAGGCTTCTTGGCCTCGTTGATGGCGACGCCGATCACCAGCTTGTCGACCAGTTTCACGGCCCGGCCGATGATATCGAGATGGCCGTTGGTGATCGGGTCGAACGTCCCGGGATAAAGGGCGGTTCGGGTCATGTCGGTCTCCTGGCCGGCTGCCGCCGCTGCTTGTAGCGGGATTGCGAGCGCCTTCAAAGCGTTTCGGGATCAGGCCTCGCTGTCATCCGCGGCGCCGGGCGTATCGTCCGGAGCGGCATCGGGCGCCTCGCCGGCCGGGCCTTCACCCGCCTCGAGCGCCTCGCCATCCTCGTCCACGGCGTCATCCCCGGCATCGGGAATGCGGACCACGGCGACGACATTCTCGCCGTCATTGAGGCGGATGAGGCGCACACCGCGCGACGAGCGGCTGGCGATCCGCACGGTGTCGACCGGGAAGCGGATCAGCTGGCCGCCATCGGTGACCGCCATGATCTGGTCGGCATCCTCGACCGGGAAGCTGGCCGAAAGCGGGATCTCGCGCTTCACATCGGTGGCGGCGACGCCCTGATTGCCGCGACCCATAACCCGGAAATCATAGGCGGAGGAGCGCTTGCCCATGCCGTCGGAGCCGACGGTGAGCACGAATTCCTCGGCCGCACCCAGCTCGGCCAGGCGCTCGGTCGTCAGAGCCGCCTCGTCATCGCTGCCATCCTCGTCGGCCTCAAGCACCGGTGCATCGGCCTCCTCGTCATCGCCCAGCGCGCGGCGCATGGCGGTGGCGTGTTTCATGTAGGCGCGGGCTTCCGGCGAGGTCACGTCGACATGGCGCAGGATCGCCATGGAGATCAGCGTGTCGCCCTCAGCAAGGCGGATGCCCCGCACGCCGACAGAATTCCGGCCGGCAAAGACGCGGACGTCCGTCGCCGGGAAGCGGATCGCGCGTCCTTTCTCGGTGGTCAGGAAGACATCGTCGTCTTCGGTGCACAGCACCACATTGACGATCCGGTCGTCCTCGGCTTCCAGCTTCATCGCGATCTTGCCGTTGCGATTGACCTGGACGAAGTCGGACAGCTTGTTGCGGCGGACGGTGCCCTTGTTGGTGGCGAACATGACGTCCATTTCCGCCCAGACGCTCTCGTCCTCGGGCAGCGCCATGATCGAGGTGATCGTCTCGCCCTGCTCCAGCGGCAGCATGTTGACCAGCGCCTTGCCGCGCGTGTTCGGCGCGCCCATCGGCAGACGCCAGGTCTTGGTCTTGTAGACCATGCCGCGATTGGAGAAGAAGAGCAGCGGCGCGTGGGTGGAGGCGACGAAGAGCGTGGACACGAAGTCCTCATCCTTCATCGACATGCCCGAACGGCCCTTGCCGCCGCGGCGCTGGGCCCGGTAGTCGGACAGGGCCGTACGCTTGACGTAGCCGCCATGCGTCACCGTCACCACCATGTCTTCGCGCGGGATCAGATCCTCGTCCTCGAAGTCCAGCTCGGCGTCGATGAATTCGGAGCGGCGCGGCGTGGCGTAGTTCTCGCGAACCTCGCGCATCTCGTCGCGGATGATGTCGAGCACGCGATCGCGCGAACGCAGGATGTCGAGGAGATCGGCGATCTGCTCGGCCAGCGTCTTGGCCTCATTGCCCAGTTCTTCGCGGCCCAGACCGGTCAGTCGGTTCAGGCGCAGTTCCAGGATGGCGCGGGCCTGTTCGTCGGTCAGGCGCAGCGTATTGCCATCGGTCAGCACGGAGCGCGGATCGGCCACCAGTTCGACCAGCGGCGCAACATCGAGGGCCGGCCAGTCGCGCGACATCAATTCCTCGCGGGCGGCGGCCGGGTTCGGCGCGCGGCGGATCAGGGCGATCACCTCGTCGATATTCGCCACGGCGAGCGCCAGGCCGACGATGACATGCGCCCGGTCGCGCGCCTTGTTCAGCTCGAACTTGCAGCGGCGGGCCACGACTTCTTCGCGGAAGCGCAGGAATTCCTTGAGGATATCCAGCGCACCCAGCAATTGCGGACGGCCGCCGACCAGGGACAGCATGTTGGCGCCGAAGCTCGTCTGCATCGGCGACCAGCGATAGAGCTGGTTCAGGATCACATCGGCATTGGCGTCGCGCTTCAGCTCGATCACCACGCGCAGACCGGTCCGGTCGGACTCGTCGCGCAGATCGCCGATCCCCTCGATCTTCTTGTCGCGGACGAGTTCCGCGATCTTCTCGATCATCGAGGCCTTGTTCACCTGGTACGGAATTTCATGGACGATGATCGCCTGGCGGCCATTGCGCACTTCCTCGATCGAGGTGCGCGAGCGCATCACCACCGAACCGCGCCCCGTCGCCAGCGCATTGCGCGCGCCGGTACGGCCCAGGATCAGACCGCCGGTCGGGAAGTCCGGCCCCGGAATGTATTCCAGCAGCTCGCTGTCGGTCATCGCCGGATTGTCCATCAGCGCCAGCGTACCGTCGATCACCTCGCCCAGATTATGCGGCGGGATGTTCGTGGCCATGCCGACGGCGATACCGCCCGCGCCGTTGACCAGAAGGTTCGGGAAGCGGGCCGGCAGGACCACCGGTTCGCGGCGTTCGGCCGAATAATTGTCGACGAAATTGACCGTGTCCTTGTCGATATCGGCCAACAGCGACTGGGCCACCTTCTCCATCCGCGCCTCGGTATAGCGGTAGGCAGCGGGCGGATCGCCGTCGATCGAGCCGAAATTGCCCTGGCCGTCGATCAGCGGCACGCGCATCGACCAGTGCTGGGCCAGGCGGACAAGGGCGTCATAGACCGCCTGGTCGCCATGCGGGTGATAGCGGCCCATCACGTCACCGACGGCGGTGGCGCACTTGCGGTAGGACTTCTCGTGCGTCTGGCCGTTCTCGTGCATCGTGTAGAGGATGCGCCGGTGCACCGGCTTGAGCCCGTCGCGCGCGTCCGGGATCGCGCGGCTGACGATGACGCTCATCGCATAGTCGAGATAGGAGGAGCGCATCTCCTCCTCGATCGAGATATTGCCGATACCGTCGGGAAGGCCGGCATTGTCGCCAACCGGCGGAAGCTCGTCGTCGTGATCGCTCAAGGCGGTCCTCATGTGCTGGTTTCGCGGGCCCCGGCCGCCCCGGCCGGCATCCACGAAAAACGCCGCCGTCACGCGGCTCGCGGCAAAAGCCGGAAAAGCGCGTGAATCAGGCGGCAGGCCTGTCGCCAAGTCTTAACAATCGGGGGGGGCTGGCGCAAACACCGGCGTCGGTTGGCCGCGGCCTGATTGACAGGCGCTGTCTTCCGTTTGTGACAATCCCCGCTTACACCCGTGCCAGCTTCATCTCGTGTTGGGGAACCCGATATGCGTCTTGCCGCCTTTGCCACCCTTGCCGCCACGGCCCTTCTGGCCGCCTGCAGCCACGTTCCGTCACAGGCGCCGCAGGACGATCCGATCGTGCTGATGATCGGCCTGGACGGCCTGCGCTATGATGCGATCGACCGCTGGGACGCGCCGAACCTGCAGGCCCTCGCCGATCGCGGCACGCGGCCGGAACGCATGATTCCTGTCATGCCGTCGAAGACCTTCGTGAACTTCTACTCGATCGCCACGGGTCTTTATCCTGAGCATCACGGCATGATTTCCAACTCGCCCTGGGACCCGGCGGCCCGCCGCCACTTCTCCAATGCCGAAGGCTGACCGCAGGACCCGTTCTGGTGGCAGGGCGAGCCGGTGTGGATCACGGCGGAACGCCAGGGCCTGCGCAGCCACATCATGTTCTGGCTGGGTTCGGAAAGCCCGGTCGATGGCGATCTGGCCAGCGTCTGGCACCCGTATGAGCACAACAAGCCCTATGACGACCGGGTCGACGAAGTCCTCGCCTGGTTTGACGCCCCGGCTGACGAGCAGCCGCGCTTTGCCGCCGTCTATTTCGACCATGTCGACACGATCACCCACCGCTCCGGCCCGTTCACGCCGGAGGAGGGTGAAGCCGTTGCCGAAGTCGACCGCCTGGTCGGCGAGATCGTCGACGGTCTCGAAGCCCGCGGCCTTCTGGACCGGACCAATATCATCATCGTGTCGGACCACGGCATGTCGGCCGTCTCGACCGAGCGCGTGATCCGGATCGACGAACTGGCCGATCTCGACGGCATCCTGTTCGAGGAGGGCATGGGCTCCTACGGCATGGGGCTGGAACCCTTCCTGATGGGCTATGGCAGTGAGGAAGACGTCAATCGCGTCTACCAGGCGCTGCAGGGCGCCGATCCGCGCATCATGGCCTATCGCCGCCAGGACTATCCGGATCACTGGCATTTCGACCACCCGGATCGCGGTCCCGACCTCTTCATCCTGGCCCAGCCGGACTGGCTGATCACGTCGTCGAGCACGGATCTGAGCAATCCCTATCACACCTCGCTGCACGGCATGCACGGCTATGACAACCGTGCCGAAAGCATGGGTGCGACCTTCATCGGTGCCGGGCCGGTCTTCCCGCAGGGCACCCGTCCGACGGCGTTCGAGAACGTCAATGTGTATGGCATCATCGCCTGTGCCTTGGACATCGAACCGGCACAAACCGATGGCGATCCGGCCGAGATCGCCCGCATTACCGGCGGCAACTGCCCCGCCGAGTAGCGCGCAGGGGGACTGGTCAATCCGCGTCGTATCCGGTTCACTTCTCCCGCCTATCGGGAGAGATGCATGAACACGCTGACACGACGCGGATTTGTCTCCGCCAGCCTCGCCGCCGGGCTCGTCCCGCCGGCCTTCGCGCAGTCATCTGCAGAGACATCCGCGTGGATACCGGCCACATCTCTGCCGGTGCGCACCCAGGAAATCTATCCGGCCGTGCTGCACGGGCGCATCTACCTGGCCGGCGGGCTGTCGCCCAATGCCGAGGTGACGCAGGGCGGCATGGGTATTCTCGACCGGGTCTTCTGCTGGTCGCCGGGTCCGCACGCCGGCGGCAGCTGGGCCGAGATCACCGCCCTGCCCGAACCGCGCCATCACCCCAATCTGGTCGGTCATGACGACGCCGTCTTCGCCATCGGCGGATTTCATGCAGCCCAGGGCGGGGCCTGGCACATGCTCTCCACCAACACACGCTACGATCCCGATGCCGGCACCTGGCAGGAGGTCGCGCCCCTGCCGGAACCCTTTGCCGAGACCTGCGCCGTCTCGCTGCCGTCGGGCATTCATGTCGCCACCGGCCGTCAGCCCGTAGGCGAAGCCAATGCCAACTGGCCCGACCACACCGACAGCGGCGCGCATTTCGTCTATGACGCCGCGGAGGATCGCTGGCGCCGGGCCGCCCCCAATCCGAACCCGCGCAATTCAGCCGCCGGTGCCGTCCTGGACGGGCGCTTCCATGTGATCGGCGGGCGCCGTGTCGGTGCCGGCAATGAGACCCATCACGAGGCCTATGATCCGCAGACCGACACCTGGCACACGCTCGCCCCGCTGCCGCAGGGACAGGGCGGGCTGGCGGCGGCTGTCGCCCATGGCCGTATCCACGCTTTCGGCGGCGAGTGGTTCGGCGATGATGGCGGCGGTGTCTATCCGGAAATGTGGATCTACGACCCGGCGGCCGATGCCTGGCAGGCCGGTCCGCCCATGCGCACGCCGCGCCACGGGCTGGGCGGTGTCGCCATCGATGATCGCATCTTCGCCATCGCCGGCGCCACCGGCCCGAGTGCCCGGGGCACGACCGGCGGGGTGGAAGTGTACGCTCCGGCCTCCTAACTAGAGAGGGTAACCGGCCGGAGCCTCCCATGCTGATCCGAAGTGTCCTCGCGTTTGCCCTCACCGCCTTGGTGCCCGCCGCCATGGCCCAGACACCGGACGCGGCATCCGGAGATGCACCGGCCGCGGTCCGCGTACCGATCAGCGGGCATAATGGCGAGGCCCTGTCCGGGCTGGCCGTCTTCACTGAAGGACCGCAGGGCGTGCTGATCCGGCTGCGTGTCAACGATCTGCCGGTCCAGGCGCGCGGCCAGTGGCATGGCGTGCATCTGCACGAGACGGCCGACTGCTCCGGCCGCGGCTTCACGGCTTCGGGCGGCCATATCAATCCGGACAGCGTGGCGCACGGCCTGCTCAACCCGATGGGTCCCGCCCCGGCCGATCTGCCGAATATCTGGGCCGATGCCGCCGGCAATATCCACGCCGAGCTTTACGCCACCGGCGTCACCGTCACGGATGCACCGGGCCGGGTATCCCTGCTCGACAGCGACGGCTCTGCCATCGTCATCCATGCCGGGCCGGACGACCACAGCTCCCAGCCGATCGGCGGCGCCGGTACGCGCATCGCCTGCGGCGCCATCGAGATCGAGTGACGCGCTAGACGCCCGGTTTGGTGATCATCAGGACGAAGATGGCAATGAGCGCGGCAAAGGCCGGCCAGCCCAGCACGAACCAGATCCGCATCAGCCGGTGAACCTCCGGCGGGACGGTCTCCCCCTCCGCCGCCGCGAGCCGGTCGCGCACGCGATACTGGATCCACACCACCGGCAGCCAGCAGGCCCCGATAAAGCCGTAGAGCCCGTAGCTGGCCAGCAGCCAGGGCGCCGTCAGCGGCCATCCGGCCAGATGCGCCAGGGCGATCCCGGACACGGGCTGGATGACCACCGCACTCGCCGTGAACAGCCAGTCGGCCAGCACGACGTGCCGCGATGCGAGCGCAAAGCCGGTCCGCTCGCCGGACCGCCAGGCCATGAGCATGAAGAAGGCAATCGCGGCGCCGGATCCGAACAGGACGCAGGCCGAGAGAATGTGGACGAGCCGGGCGATCACATAGAGGTCCATCAGCGTTCATCCTCCGTCGCCGCCACAAGCAGCGCCAGCGCCATCGCGGGGAAGACCTTGATCACCGGGCCCAGCGGATCGGCCCACAGGTCCGGCGCCAGCCAGCTGATCCCCGCCACATAGCCAAGCGTGCCCGCAATCATCAGCGCCGCCGCACTTCGCACGCGCCATTTGGCGAGCATGGCAAGTCCCACCGCGATGTCGAACAGAGAGGTCAGCCAGAAAACGGCGGCACCTGCCGGGCCGGTCAGCCCCGCTCCCGCCAGCACATCCATCGCGCCGGACCGGGCCACGGTCAGGGTCAGAAGTCCCGTCACCAGCCAGAACAGGCCCAGCACCCAGCGCGCCAATGGCCGGGCAAAGCCCAGCCGCGCCTGCCAGCGATCCTGCACACCGGCGGGATGGGCCGCCAGCCAGTCGTGAAAGCCGCGTGGCCGGGCACCTGTGGCCTCGATCCAGGACGCCGGATCGCCCTCGACATCGAAGTCGAGTTGTTTGAGGGCATTGCTGCGCAGGGGCGTGCGCACGCCCAGCCAGCCCAGAAGATCCCCGCCCCGAAAGGCCGGCGCGGCCAGCCAGCGCGGTACCGGCCAGATGCGGGTCTCGCCAAAGCCGAGCCAGCGGCGATAGCCGCGCGCGGCATCGGCCAGGCTGACCCGTTCCGGACCCGCCAGATCGAAGCTCTTCCGGCACGGCGCATCCGGCCGAACAAGATCGGCGACCGCAGCACACAAATCATCCATGCCGATGGGCCGGAATACCTGCTGCCCGCCCACCAGCGGCGTGATCCAGGGAATGCCGCACAGCGCGCGCAGCAGGGCCGTTCCGCCATAGACATTGCGGGCAATCACCAGCGAGGGGCGCAGGATCAGCCAGTCGAGATCGCGGGCCTTCAGCGCCGCCTCTCCCGCCAGCTTGTCCCGCGCATAGCTGGACCCGGCCGCTGCATCGACCCCGACCGCCGAGATGTGCAGCACACGCCGGACACCGGCCTGCTCGCACGCCGCGAACAGGGCATCCGCCCCCGCGACATGGACCGCCCGGCTGTCATCGCCGAGCCCGTCCTGCAGCACGCCGACACAGTTCACAACCGCATCGACACCCGCCAGGCGCTCCGCCCAGTCTTCGGTGCAGTCATGCCGAAAATCGCAGGCCATCCAGTCGAGCCAGGGCGCACGCCGCCGGGCGGTGCCGACGCCGCGCGCCGCGGCGATGACACTGTGTCCGGCGGCGTGAAGATGCGCCGCGATATGGGAACCGATAAAGCCGGACGCCCCGGCAATGAGTATCTTCAAGGCGGCGCCCCTCCGGCCGAATCTGCAGCCAGTCTACAGCGCAGGGGCGCCGCCGGAAGATCAGTCCTGGCGCTGGTAGTGCGACAGGGCGTTTTCCAGCCGCAGGGTCAGGCCGGTCGCCTCGCCCAGGGCATTGCGATGGAATTCGATCTCCCAGATGCCCATCGTGTCGGCCATGTCAGCCAGAACAAAGCGCGTCGGGGTGAGCGGGATGAGCGGGCTGTAGCGATCGCCGCCGGCCCGGCCGATTTCCAGCTGGCCGTCCTGGACACGCACCGCCAGCGGCAGTTCAAAAAACCCGCCGCTCATCTGCTCACGCAGATCGGCCGGGAAGCCGGCATCGACGGCATAGGTGCCCGAAAAATCCGCCAGCACGGCCGGATCGAGCCTCAGCTCCGGTGCCACGACCGGCGCATTGACCGGCCAGTCCATCGTGTCGGCAACTGCATTGCGGATCTCGTCGATCAGGGACCGCCCCCGGGCGCCATTGGTCAGAATGACCAGGCCGTCGCCCGTGGCCGGATGGCCCTCGATCCAGGCGCGATAGGAATTGTTCGTGCCGCCATGGTGGAAGACAAAGCTCTCGCCGCTGCCGGTCACCCGTGGTCCCAGCCCGTGCTCGCCGGGCGCGACACGGGTCATCATGGCGATGGCGCCGGATCGCGACAGCGGACCCGCCTCGCCGCGATAGCTGTCGATCAGCCCGGCCACCAGCGCACCCAGATCATGGGCGCTGGTCCACAGGCCCGATGCCGCCATCTCCGGCATGGCCTCATAGCCGCGCGGCAGGGCAACCGGTTCACCGCCGCCATTGTGGGCGCGCGCGATATTGCCATGCTCGGGCGGCAGCGGATTGGTGTAGGTGCTGCGCGTCAGTCCCAGCGGCGCGAACAGCTGATCGCGCGCCACGGTTTCGAAGGGCGCGCCCATCACATCGCTGACCAGTAATTGCGCCAGCGTGTAACCGCCGCCGGAATACTGATAGCCGGTCCCCGTGCGGAATTCGCGCGCCAGCGGCTCGCCGCTGGCCGGGGCCGCACCGTTCAGCGTCGCGATCACATCCGGCAGGGCCTCGCCCGGCTGGAAGTCGGCAAAGCCGTGAATGTTGAAGCCGGACGTGTGCGAGAGAATGGCCCGCAGATTGACCGGCTCACCGGCAAAGGCATCGCGTTCGGCCGGCAGCTGCCAGGACGAGACCGTGTCCAGCACATCGGCGTCCAGATCGAGATAGCCGGTATCCGCCAACCGCAGGATCAGTGTCGCCGTGACGACCTTGCTGACCGAGCCGGCGGAAAACACGGTGTGCGCATCGACCGGCGTCTCGCCGCCGGCCTGCAACACACCGAAACCGGCTTCATAGATCACCGCGCCATCATCGATCACCGCAATTGCGACGCCGGGCACGGCGTAGTGCGCCATGCGGTCTTCCAGCGTCCAGCTTTGCGGCGCTCCGGTCTGCTGGATGCGCGGGCGCAGATGATCGGCAAAGCCGGCGGCCTGTTCGCCGGGAGGCTGGGCCTGGGCTGTCAGAACGATTGTGGTGGTGGCTGCAACGGCCAGACAGGCACCCAGCACAAAGGGTTTCGCCAGGCTGGCGAAAGAGGATTTCGTCATTGATGTCTCCAGAAAGTCGAGCCCCGCCGCCGCGCCTTGACTGGCGGGCGGCGGGTATGGCTGCTGGGGCTAGCGGCCGGACGGAGCCTGGTGCGTGGCACCGTGCGCCTCAAGCCAGCGCACCATGTCGCGATGACCGTTGCGGCGCGCCTCGCTGAGCGGCGAGCGGTATTCCTCGCGGCCATCGCGGATATTGGCGAGCACGGTCAGCGACAGGTCGGCTCCGGCCTCGGCCAGGCGTTCGGCGACATCGACATGACCGCGCTGGGCGGCATTGATCAGCGGTGTCTCGTCGCCGCGGACATAGGCGTCGGGATCGGCACCCGCTTCCAGCAGCAGATCGACGACATCGACACGGCCGCGCAGTGCTGCGGCGATCAGGGCATTGCCATCGCCGGAATAGGCCTGGTTCACATCGGCGCCATAGGACAGCAGCATTTCCACCATCTCTCGATCGCCGCGTGCGGCCGCCGCGATCAGCGGATTGCCGTCCCCGCGCACGCCCAGATCGGGATCGGCGCCGGCCGCCAGCAGGATGCGCACAGCCTCTTGCTCGCCATTGCGGGCGGCCGCCGTCAGCGCCGTGCCGTCGCCGGAAAAACGCACATCAGGATCGGCGCCATCAGCCAGCAGGGCCGAGACCTCGCCGGTGCGGCCGCGGCGGGCGGCGTGGAAGAGGCGCGCATCGCGATCGAGGGATTCATCCAGCGAGCGCGGCGCGGCGGCCGGCGCGTCCAGGGTGGCACCGACGCTCGGCGTCAGGATGAGGCTTCCGGCAGCCAGCACGGGGAGGATGAGGGCAAAACGCATGACACTGTCCTTTCGATCGAGCGCACCGGGCGCTGTGAGGTGGCCGATACGGCGGGCCAGACCGCTGCGGGTCGGCGCGGCCGCAAGAGCCAGGGAGGGCGTTTTCACGGCCGCGGCCGCGCTATCGAGCAGGGCCATGGCCAGGGCGCGGGGCTGACCGGTGATCCGGGCCGCCTCGCGGTCGCACAGGGCTTCGCGGGAGCGGTCCAGCACCGGCAGGACCCAGCGCAGCGGCAGCGCCCACCAGAACACCGCCATGATCGCCCGCACGCCCAGCGCCGCCCAGGTGTCGCCGCGGCGCACATGGGCAATCTCGTGCTCGATCACGGGCCGGGCCGAGGCATCCAGGGCAAAACCGCGCGGCACCAGGATCAACGGCGCGGTGAAGCCGGCCACCATGGGACAGTTCACCTCATCGCTTTCGGCCATCGGCAGGGCAAATGACATCGCCAGTTCAGCCAGCGGCGCCGTGCGGCGCGCCCGCGCCTTGAGACGCTGCAGCGCGACCAGGTCGGCGGCCAGGCGCAGCAGCATGGCCAGCGTCACGGCCGCCCAGATTGCCAGCCCGATGCCGGCCGCCATGTCCGGCGAGACCGGCAGGCCGTCCATCAGGCTGGCCGTCTCGATATCGGGCAATTCGGGCAGGCGCTCCTGCGTCTTGGCAGGCGTGTCCGCGATATCCACCGCAACCGGTGTTTCGATATAGACCGGCAGGGCTTGCTGCTGCGGCGGCGCCGGCCGCGGCAGGACCGCGACAAGAAAGACCAGGGGGACGGTCAGGATGGCGGCCAGCGCCAGATCGTGGCGCTCGCGCAGCCAGGCCTGCGGCGCGAACCGGTCGAAGACGGCAATACCGGCCGCCAGCACCGCCGCCGCGGTCAGCGCGAAACCGGCGGACGGGATCAGGGCCGCGATCATGGCTCGCCCTCCCCGCCGCTCTTGCGCAGCACTTCGGCACGCAGCGCCTCGATGTCTTCCAGCGTCAGCTGGTCGTCCTTCACCAGGTGCTGGGCCAGGCTCTGTGCCGATCCGCCGAACAGGGATTTCACCAGCGATCCCAATGCCGAGGCCTGGGCGCCCTCACGCGACAGCAGCGCATGATAGATGTGGGCGCGGCCATCCTTGCGGAAACCGACATAGCCCTTGTCGGCCATGATGCGCACCGTCGTCAGGACCGTGGTGTAGGCCAGGCCGTGATCCGGTGCGAGCACATCGGTGATCTCGCGCACGCTGGCTTCATCGCGATCCCACAGGACCGCCATGATGCGCTGCTCGGCATCGGTAAGCTGGGGAGAGGCAGGACGGGCCATCTACGAATTCCTTAGTTGATAGAGCCACCCTATCCCGGCCGGCGACGTGTTCAACTAAAAAATTAGTTATGGACTGAAAACGGAAGCGGGATTGGTGGTGGGCGCGTCCCCGGGGGCTATCGGGAGATGGCTCGACAGGCCTGGGCGAACCGCCACCGGGAGGAACGCCCTTCCCCCAATACGTCATCCCCCGGCTTGTCCGGGGGATGACGGCCGGTGCTACGGCGCCGGAGCATTCCCGACTAGAACGGGATCTCGTCGTCCAGGTCGGCGTTGGAGAAATCTTCCTTGGGGCCTTCCATCGGGCGCGAACCGCCGCCCTGGCCACCCTGGCTGCCGAAGCTGTTGTCATAGCCGCCGCCGGACGAGCCCTGGAAGGAACCGCCGCCCTCGCCCTTGCCGTCGAGCATCTGCAGCTCGCCGCGGAAACGCTGCAGCACGACTTCGGTGGAGTATTTCTCCTGGCCGTTCTGGTCGGTCCACTTGCGGGTCTGCAGCTGGCCCTCGACGTAAACCTTCATGCCCTTTTTCAGGTAGTTCTCGGCGACCTTGGCCAGCTGGTCGTTGAAGATCACGACCCGGTGCCATTCGGTCTTCTCGCGGCGCTCGCCGGAATTCTTGTCGCGCCACTGTTCGGACGTCGCGACCGAGAGGTTGACCACCGGATCGCCATTATTCATGCGGCGGATTTCCGGGTCGCGGCCCAGATTGCCCACCAGGATTACCTTGTTGACGCTTCCCGCCATCGCCCTTGCTCCGTCTTGTCGCGGCCGCCCTTTACGGACAGCCCATTTGTTCACATTATGTTCCGCAGGTCAATGCCGCCCACGAGTCGCGCCGATTTGAAAGGAGGGGCTGGCGAGAGTCCAGAGAGGTCGGAAGCGCAGACGCAGCCGATCGTGACGCTGGCCACCACGAATGAGCGCAAACGGTTTTGAAGGCGAAAGCAGCAGCGCCGGGCCAGCGGCGCACCCGGGGAGGATTGGCCGCCCCGGCCGAGGCGACGGCCTCGCTTTCAAACTGGAGACGATGGTATGGGATTTCTTCCGCTTATCATCGCCCTGGACATGAAAAAGACCCGGACCACCTGGCAATTGCGGATCCGGGTCCTATTCATAGTCTAAGGACAGGGGGTGGGCCGAAAGGCTCATCCCCGCTCCAGAAATATAGCATGCTTCCGGCGGACCGCAACGCGACACAAGATGCGGGCAGCGCCGGGCCGCGGCATCCACAGCCCGGCGCAGTCCGTGTCAGTCTCCGCCGGGCTCAAGGACCTGAGCAAGAAAAACCTCCTCTGCCTCGGCAACGGCCGCGACATTGTCCGCGCCGCGGATGCCGTGCCCCTCGCCGTCAAAGCGCAGATACTCCACCGCAATACCGGCCGCGCGCAGACGCTCCACCAGCGCATCCACCGCCGCGACAGGCGCCCGGTCATCCTCGACACCGTGTGCAATCAGGGCCGGAACGCGAATACGATCGGCATTCTGCAGCGGCGAGATCGTCTCCAGCACCGCCCTGACGGTCTCGTCGCGCGCATCGCCATACTCGACACGCGTGAAGTCGCGCATGTCTTCCGGGCGGGCCTCCGCAAGGTTCACCAGATCTGCCAGCGCCGAATAGGCAATCACGCCCCGAAGCCGGTCGGAATACTGCACAGCTGTCGCCAGCGACAGCAGCCCGCCATAGGACGGCCCGACCACCACGACACGCCCGGCATCGAAGCGCGGATCGGTATCGATCCAGTCGAGCAGAGCGCCGACATCGCGGATGGCATCGCGCCGTCCGACACCGTCATCGAGCGTCAGGAAGTCACGTCCATACCCCTCGGACCCGCGGACATTCGGCGCGATGACCGCAATACCCTGGGCGGCCGCCCGGTACTGGAAATCACCGGCATAGATCGGCCGCAGCTGATAGGACGGCCCGCCATGCAGATAGACGATCACGGGGCTCGCCCGGCTGTCCTGCGGCGCCCAGACCACGGTATCCAGCCGGCGCACCTCGCCGTCTACCGTATCGAACGTGGGAAAGGATTCGACCGTCGGCTCAACCAGCGGCACGCCTTGCGGTCCCGGCAGGGCAAACCAGCGCTGCGCGTCCTGTCCCGCCAGCGACACGCTCCAGATTTCGCCCGGACCGTCCCAGCTCTGCATGACCACGGCGGCGCGTGCGCCGTCGGGCGACAGCGCAAGCGAATCGACCACGCCGGTGGGAAGACCGCTCAGGCGGCGCGACGCTCCGGCATCCAGATCGACCGAATAGATCACCGAGGCCCCGCTCTGATTGACGGACACCACCGCATGCTGCCGGTCGCGGGAAAGCGCCCACTCCTCGACCTCACCGCGCACACCGGTCAGCAGGGGCTCGAATTCCGGGCTGCCGGGATTAATGGCCCCGAAGACGGAAAGACCCGACAGCGTGTCCGATGCGACCAGGACGGTCTCGCCGTCGGCCGCAAAACGTGCATCCGCGAATGCCTCTTCCCGGTCGGGGTCGTCGATGCGACGCACATCTCCGGTGCCCAGCTCGAGAACGCGCAATTCCTGATCGGTGTCGGAGCGATAGGTCCACAACAACAGCCGCGTCCCGTCCGGACTCCAGTCCGACGGGCTGGTTTGCGGCGGCGCCGACCAGACAACACGGTGGTTGTCCATATCATGGGGGTCGTAGACGACGATGTCGGCCCGGTCCCAGTCCGGCGCCCGCAGGTTCGACGCGAGCACCGATCCGTCAGGGCTCCAGCGCGGCCGGCTGGTGATATTCTCGGTGAAGCCCACAGGATGCCAGTCATCGCCCTGCGGGCCGCCGCGCATGACCGGCTGGAACCGTCTGCCCGCAGGCTGGAATACAGCGGTCAGCACTTCGCCGGGATGGCCCGGACGCGATGCCCAATCGGAAATGAAGCTGTCGAAACCGGTCAGCGCGCGCGCCGCTTCGCCCGGCCCGGCGACCGCAAAGGCCTGGCCGTTTCCATCACCGCCCCACCAGCGGAACACGATACCGTCCTCTTCATTCCATTCGAGAACCCGCGCTGCGCCGCTGCCGGCATAAGCGTCCCGCTCGACCGCGGCCGGCATGGACGCCTCGCCTGAGCTGCCCGCAGGAGTGGTACCCGCCGCGCCCAGCAGCGCACCGGCAAGAGAGAGGACCGTCAGCATGTATGCCTCCTGACTGGAAGGGGTCGTTCCGGGAAGCGCGAAGCTAGGCATGCCGCAGCGGGCGCACAAATTACGATGTGCTTAGGTCGTGGCGCGGCCCGTCACCTCCCGCCACTACGGTGTCAGCAGGGCCGGATCGCGCGACTGGACGGGCACCGCATCACCGCCTATCTCACACCGTTCGAATGGACGGCTGGACACACAGCCACACGTTCTCCTATTGTTCCGGTTCCGCCCTTCCGGCGGGACCCACGCCAGAACAGGTCCGTAACAGCATGGCGCTCGACAAAATCCGCGTGCAGGGCGCACGCGAGCACAATCTGAAGAATGTTTCCGTCGAGCTGCCGCGTGACAGCCTGATCGTGTTCACGGGCCTGTCCGGCTCGGGCAAGTCCTCGCTCGCCTTCGACACGATCTATGCCGAGGGCCAGCGGCGCTATGTGGAAAGCCTGTCGGCCTATGCGCGCCAATTCCTGGAACTGATGGCCAAGCCGGACATGGACTCGATCGAGGGTCTGTCCCCGGCGATTTCCATCGAGCAGAAGACGACCTCGAAGAACCCGCGCTCCACCGTCGGCACGGTGACCGAGATCTACGACTATATGCGCCTTTTGTGGGCGCGCGTGGGCGTGCCCTATTCGCCGGCCACCGGTCTGCCGATCGAGAGCCAGACGGTGAGCCAGATGGTCGACCGGCTGATGGCGCTGGACGATGGCAGCCGCCTCTATCTGCTGGCCCCCGTCGTGCGCGGCCGCAAGGGCGAATACCGCAAGGAATTCGCCGAATGGCTGAAGGCCGGCTTCCAGCGCGTGAAAGTGGATGGCGAGTTCTACACGCTCGAGGAGGTCCCCGCGCTCGACAAGAAGTTCAAGCACGATATCGACGTCGTGGTGGACCGCGTGGTGATCAAGGAAGGCCTTGAAAGCCGCCTCGCCGACAGTCTGGAAACGGCGCTGCGCCTGGCCGACGGCATTGCCGTGGCCGAGTCGGCCGACCGCACCGACGAGAAAGGCAAGGCCGAGCGCATGATCTTCTCGGAGAAGTTCGCCTGCCCGGTCTCCGGTTTCACCATCGAGGAAATCGAGCCGCGCCTGTTCTCCTTCAACAATCCGGTCGGCGCCTGCCCCACCTGCGACGGTCTCGGCCAGTCGCTGAAATTCGACGAGAACCTCGTCGTGCCCGACGGTGACAAGCCCTTGTCCGACGGCGCCATCGCGCCCTGGAGCCGAGCGACCTCGAAACTCTACCAGCAGACCCTGCAGGCGCTGGCCGGGCATTTCGGCGGCGACATGTTCCAGCCCTGGCGCGACCTGCCGGAGGAATTCCGCAAGGTCGTGCTGTGGGGCACGAAGGAGAAGGTGACCTTCGTCTATGAGGACGGGCTGAGAAAATTCGAGACGCAGAAACCCTTCGAAGGCGTCATCCCCAACCTCCAGCGGCGCTGGCGCGAGACCGACTCGAGCTGGGTGCGCGAGGATCTCGCCCGCTTCCAGTCCTCCCAGCCCTGCGAGACCTGTGGCGGCCGGCGTCTGAAGCCGGAAGCGCTGAGCGTGAAGATCGACGGCCAGGACATTTCAGACGCCTCGAAGCTCTCGATCCGCACGGCCGAGGAATGGTTCTCCACCGTCTATGAAACCCTATCGCCCAAGGACAAGCAGATCGCCGAGCGCATTCTCAAGGAGATCCGCGAACGGCTGAAATTCCTGGTCGATGTGGGTCTGGACTATCTCACCCTCGACCGGGCCTCGGGCACGCTGTCGGGCGGGGAAAGCCAGCGCATCCGCCTGGCCAGCCAGATCGGCTCGGGCCTGACCGGCGTGCTCTACGTGCTCGACGAGCCCTCGATCGGCCTGCACCAGCGCGACAATACCCGCCTGCTGGAAAGCCTGCAGGGGCTGCGCGATCTGGGCAATACGGTCATCGTCGTCGAGCATGACGAGGAAGCCATCCTGACCGCCGACTATGTCGTCGACCTGGGCCCTGCGGCCGGCGTGCATGGCGGCGAGATCGTCGCCGAGGGCACACCCAAGGAAGTGATGGCCAATCCGAAAAGCCTGACCGGCCAGTATCTTGCCGGCACGCGCCGCATCGAGGTGCCGGAAAAGCGCCGCAAGGTGGACAAGAAGCGCACGGTGAAAGTCGTCGGCGCCACGGGCAATAATCTCAAGGGCGTGGATGCGGAATTCCCGCTCGGCGTGATGACCTGCGTCACCGGGGTGTCCGGCGGCGGCAAGTCCACCCTGACCATCGAGACCTTCTACAAGGCCGCGGCGCGCAAGCTTCAGAAAGCCCAGCAGGTCCCTGCCCCGCATGACCGCGTCGAAGGCCTCGACCGGCTGGACAAGGTGATCGATATCGACCAGTCGCCGATCGGCCGCACGCCGCGCTCCAATCCGGCAACCTATACCGGCGCCTTCACCCCGATCCGCGAATGGTTCGCGCAACTGCCCGAAGCCAAGACCCGCGGCTACAAGCCCGGCCGTTTCTCCTTCAATGTGAAGGGCGGGCGCTGCGAGGCCTGCCAGGGCGATGGCGTGGTGAAGATCGAGATGCACTTCCTGCCGGACGTCTTCGTCCCCTGCGATGTGTGCCACGGCAAGCGCTTCAACCGCGAGACGCTGGAAGTGCAGTTCAAGGGCAAGTCGATCGCCGATGTACTGGACATGACGGTCGAGGAAGGCGCGGACTTCTTCAAGGCCGTGCCGGCCGTGCGCGACAAGATGGAAACCCTCAAACGCGTCGGCCTGGGCTATGTGAAGATCGGCCAGCCGGCCACCCAGCTCTCCGGCGGCGAGGCCCAGCGGGTCAAGCTCTCCAAGGAGCTCTCCAAGCGCGCCACGGGCAAGACGCTCTACATTCTCGACGAGCCCACGACAGGCCTGCATTTCGAGGATGTCCGCAAACTGCTCGAAGTGCTGCACGAACTCGTCGATGCCGGCAATTCCGTCGTGGTGATCGAGCACAATCTCGACGTCATCAAGACCGCCGACTGGCTGCTCGATCTGGGCCCGGAAGGCGGCGATGGCGGCGGCGAGATTGTCGCCCAGGGCACGCCGGAAGACGTCGCCAGGGTCGAGGCCAGCTGGACCGGCCGCTACCTCGCCCCGATGCTGGAACGCGACAAGGAATTGCGGGCAAAGGCGGGGTAGGAGCGGCGGCGCAAACGGCGATCGCTCCCCCCTCCCCGTCTCACTCCTTTGCGTCGCCGGCGCGTTTGCGGCCGGTGATCATGGCGCGGACCAGGTTTTCGGCATGGGCCAGGCTTGAGGCGATCACGCCGAGCACGTGCAGGGCGACAAGGCCGAGCGTAAGGTAGACGAAGAATTTGTGCAGGCTTTCCAGCAGATCGCCGCCGCCTTCATGCTCGCCATCCTCATGGCTTTCGCCCGCATCGTCGTCGTCATCGTCTTCGCGATACGGTGTGGCGGCCGGTGCCGGATGGACGAGCGGCTGCATGTCGGCGCCGTCCGTTGTCTCCGCGGCCGGTGCGATCAGGCCGGCCAGGGGGCCCCGCCCCTCTTCGACCGCATAGAGCGACATGCCGGTCAGCGTCGTACCCGCCAGGCTGGCGATCAGGGCCAGGATCATCAGGCCGCCGGCGGGATTGTGCCCGAGATGGCGGCGCGCCTTGCCGCTCGCCATGCCGCGCAGATAGGCGAAGGCCGCGCCCGGTCCGCGCACAAAGTCGGTGAAGCGCGCATGCCGGCTGCCCACCACGCCCCAGACGATCCGCCAGGCAATGATTGCGGCGACCGTATAGCCGGCCCACACATGCACGGTCTGGGCGTCGTCGCCGGCGATATAGGCGGTGAAGAAGGCTGTGACCAGCAACCAGTGGCCGATCCGGACCAGCGGGTCCCAGACCCGGACCTGCCCGTTCGTGCGCCCCGCCGCACCTGCCGCCTGCGCCCTTGTGTCATGCTTGTCCATTGCCGGTCTCCGCGTCTTAACTGGATACCGATGTCGCGCGCCGCACCCGCGGCCGCCATACGTCATCCGACAGACGGGGCCCGCCAGGCCTTGCCCGGCAGGAGTATTCACCATGCAGGAGGAACACGGCGCGAACCGCCGCACGCATGGCGCGGCCGCGCTCTTCGCCCTCATCGCCGTGCTGATTGCCGGCGATCTGGTGACCGATCGCGGCGAAGGCGCGAGCCTGCTGCACCTGGCCGTGGAGACCCTGCTGCACCTGGCCGTGGAGACCCTGGTGCTCATTGCGGCGGCGGCCGGTGCGGCGATCCTGTGGCGGCGGGTCGGCAAGGCGCGGCTTGATCTCGCTGCGGCGCAGGCCGAGGCCGACCGCTGGCGCGCGGAGAACCGGGCACTGGTGCGCGGCCTGGGCGATGCCATCCTGCAGCAGTTCGAACGCTGGCACCTGACCGCGGCGGAGAGCGAGATCGGCCTGTTCCTGCTCAAGGGGCTGAGCCTGAAGGAGATCGCCACCCTGCGCGCCACCAGCGAGCGGACCGTGCGCGAACAGGCGCGTGCGCTCTATCGTAAGGCGGGCCTGGAGGGACGCCATGCCCTGTCAGCCTTCTTTCTGGAGGACCTGCTGCCAGCCGCCGGGGCCGAAGACGTCGCCTGAGCCCGGGCCCTACCCCACGATCAGCCAGACCGCCCACAGGGCGCTGGCCGAGGCGATGGCGCCGAGCACCAGGACCAGACCGTCGCGCACGGTCAGGCCGGCGGCCATGATGACGATGCCCAGAGCCGGCACGACCACGCCGCCCGGCACGATCGAGGCGGCGAACATGGCCAGCGACATCACCACGCACAGCGCGGCGAACCCCATCGTCCAGGGCCAGTCGAACAGGATGTGAAAGCGCGGCTCGATCACCTGGTCGACCCGGCGCAGCCAGGGCCGCACCCAGTCGACGCCACGCCGGAAGGCGTCGGCGGAGACCTCGAACCGCCGGACACGCTGCGGCAGCCAGAGCCGGCGGGAATTGGCGAGGAAGTGCAGCGAGATCAGCAGGGTCAGCCCGGACATCGCCCAGGTGACGCCCGGCAGCATGCCGATGACGGGCATGATCGAGACCAGGGTCGGCAGAAGGAGGAGCGGCCCGAAGGAGCGTTTCTCCAGCGCGTCGAGGATTTCGCCCAGCGTGATGGAGGTGCCGTCGGCCGCGGCCGCGAGCTCGTTGAACAGGGCTTCCAGCTTCTGCGGGCCGTCCGCATCACCGTCTGCCGTGCTGCCGGAAGGACCGGACTGTTCGGTGTCTGTCATTCCGCTTCGCCTTGCATCCTGCCACCAGGCCGCGCGCGGCGGCCCGGGTCAGGATGCCGCGACGTCGCGCATACGCAAGAGCGCATCGTCAGCCACCGGCTCGCGCTCCTGCAGCGCATCCCAGCGCGCGATATAGGCGGAATAGCCGAGCCCGAGAATGTGTGCCGTCAGGGTCAGGACGGCCAGCGCCATCCAACTCAGCATGCCGGCCGCATCCGGCGATCGCCAGAGCGAGGCGACGGCCTCGAGATCCATATCGCTCATCAGCCGAAACTGCCCGGTCAGACCGCTGCCACTGAAGGGAATGAACTCACCAATAGCCAGCACGACGAGATAGCCGAGCAGCGCTGTCCAGAAAACGCCTCGCGTGACCGACCAGGCCTCCAGGCCCCAGATGCGTCGGTCGCGAATTGCCAGCGCCGGCATGGCCGACACCCTGACGCCGGCCCAGACAAAGGCGATGAATACGGGCGCGATGGCGATCGCATGAGGAAACACAACATCCGCAACGAGACTGTCCACCAGGGCAAGCGCAGCGACGGGCAGAATGGCGGGGAGTATCGCAAGGAGAAGGATCAGGGACTGGAGCAGAACGGTCAGCAACAGCCGCCCCTCGTCATCTCCCAGCCGGAAGGGAAACAGGCCCGCCTCGCCCCGAACCAGGAAGCGAAGCCATGCCGCGCTGATTGACAGCTGAAGTGCCAGCGCCGCCAGCCCCAGACCGAGGCCGATCCCGGCTTGGCCAAGGCTGAGCCCCATCCCCGCTTCGCCCAGGCCCAACTGCCAGTAAGCGGTAAACCCGGCCCAGGCTGCCAGGGTGGCGAGCACCAGCGATACGGCAAAAAGAACCGCCGCCGCTACGGGCTTCCGGCTGATCAGCAAGACACCGTAGAAGGCTGCAGTGAAGGGGCGGAATTTCGGTGGGGTCACGCCGTCATCTCCGAACATCCTGAGCGAGAATGATTCCGGAAAACAATCTATCAGCGCAACCCCTCAGCCGCTAGCCCTCGCGGGGCGAGGCGCCCATCGGGTGATTTCCGTCGAGCACGGTGCGATCGTCCGCGCTGCCCTCCTCGCCCACACGCTGGGCATTATAGGCCGCCACGCCGTGCCACATGCCTTCCCAGACGATCTGCATGAAATAGCTGAGCACGAAGCCCAGCCCGAGCATGCCGATCGTGACCGGATTGGCGAAGATGTTGGAGATCGCATCGATCACCTGTTGCGGGTCGGCCTTGGCGCCCGACGCTTCCAGCGCGACGAACTCCATCAGCACCGGGAAGAGCGCGCCCAGGAAGACCAGCTGGATCATGCCGCCAATGATGGAGGACAGGATGAAGACCATCACCGCCACCGCGATATAGGAGACCAGCATGTGCCAGAAGACACCGCGCGTCGCCGTCCAGCTCTCGAAGAAGCGGAAGCGCGACTGGTGCACGGTCAGCGCCGGCGCGCAGGCCATGCGCACCGCGATCACCAGCACGGCGATCAGCAGCACCAGAACGATGAGCGCGACAATCAGGCCGCCGGCCGCGCCGGTGAAGACATTCGCGTCCCGGCCGCCGGCTGCCACACCGGCCCCGACGACGGAAATCGCAAAGACCGTCACGAAGCCGAAATAGACCACCACGCCCAGGATCCAGTAGAGGATGTTCACGCCCAGCAGGCGGAACTCGTCACCGCCCAGGCGGAAGGGCAGGCCCGGCTTGATTTCGCCGCGGGTGAGAAAGCGCAGCCAGGCGGCCTGGCTCATCAGCGCCAGCGCGATCCCTGCCAGCGCGATAAACGGCATGAAGCCCATGATCGGCATCAGCATGCCGAAGACGCGCCGCACGGCCTCCTCGTCGCTGAGCTGTCCGGCCTCGTCGAGAATGATGAGCTGGGAGAGATTGTCCCAGACAGGCGCGAGCAGGGCCACGCCTGCCGCAGCGAGAAGGCCGACCAGCACGGTCTGGCAGATCATGATCCACAGCGCGCCGCCGGGATTCTCACCGAAGCGCTTGAAGAAATGGAAGATGGCATTGCCGATATCGAATGATCGTACGGTCATGAAGGCCCCCTGCTGGCCGCTTCCCTGTCCGCTGCCATCATGACGGATCGGGAGCGACAGGCCAGAGGGAAAACGCCCGCGATCGTCCCGGCGGGGCTGATCACGCGACGGCTCTAGCCGGCCGGTGTGCGGGTGCGCTTCTGGTAGAGATAGGCGTAGAGCCCCGACATCACCGGGTAATTCACCGCCGCGAACAGGCCCAGCCAGAGCCCGTATTCCCGCGCCCGCGCCACGCCGGGCGTGCCGGACAGGTCGGCCGAAATCAGCGCCGAGACATCGATCAGGCGATGGCCCAGCACGGTGCTGAGGATCTCGTAGAGCGCCAGTTCACTCAGGGTCAGCGGCAGGCCGGCCAGCACCAGGGCGGCCGCAATCCGCCAGCCATTGCCGTCGCTCAGCGGCCAGGCCTTCATCACCTGGATGCGCTTCGAAGCGATCGTCGCCGGCAGGGCCAGCACCAGGCGCGCCGACAGCCAGGTGACGATGGCGAGGCCGGCGAGGCCGGCCGCGATGACGACAACCCAGTCCGATATGCCCATGTATTGCGTCGCACCGGCGACATCGAAGCCGGACGCTTCCGGGTCGATCCCGGCGCGTTCCAGCGCGCCCATGGTCACTGTGCCGAACAGCGTGCCCCAGAACAGGAAGACCAGCACGAAAACGATCACGATCAGCAGGCTGATCAGGATGTAGACCGCGAAAACCCGCAATTCCTCATGGCCCAGCTGCAGGCCCAGCCACCCGGGCATCTCGCCGCGCACGGCCAGGCGCAGCGACGCCGCCGACAGCGCCACGCTTGCCGCGACGGTCGCCAACGACAGCAATGCCACGACGAGGTCCAGCGCCGACGGCTCGCTGCCCGCGGCCGTCATCGGCATCAGGGCGAGCTGCGCCGCATAGGCCGCCGTATAGGGGATCGCCGCAATCAGGATCTTGCGCCAGTGCACCAGGAAGAAGGCATAGGCGGCAAACACGCTGCGCAGGACGGGGACGGGAGACGGGGACGGCATGGACAGCTCGAAAGACCAGGTTGGCAGGACGACCGATCTAGCGCAGTTCGGCACAAAAGGGCACCGGTGCAGCGCTGTCTTGTACAGCGCCGCCGCACGCGGCCCGTTCGACGTGAAGTTGCCTTAACCTCTTCGCCCATTTTGACATTGACGCGTCATACCGGCCGGATAACCTCCCGCCGGGGACCGCGATTTTCCGATCGATCCAGGGGGAATTTCCATGACAGACGAGCCCATGCCCGCCAGCGGCAGCAACGTGCCCGATGAGAACGGGCTCGCCGAACCGGCGACACCTGCCAGCGAACCGGCCGCAAGCGGCGGCGAACGCCTGGTCTTCGCCCAGAGCGGCACGGTGGGCGGCATCCTGCCGATCACCCTCCTGAACGCGCTCCTGAACATCGTCACCCTGACCCTGTGGCGCTTCTGGGGCCGCACGCGGGTGCGGCGCTATCTCTGGTCGACCACCACGATCAACGGCACGCCGATGGAATATACCGGCTCGGGCTGGGAGCTGTTCCGTTCCTTCATCGTGGTGATGGTGCTGGTCTTCCTGCCCATTTACGGCGTGTTCTTCGCGGCCCAGCTTCTGCTGCCGCCGGAAACCGTGATCCTGGTCTTCGGCCTCGCCTACATCCCCATCCTGATCTTCTTCTCCTGGCTGCTCGGTCTCGCCGTCTGGATCGCGCGCCGCTACCGGCTGAGCCGCACCACCTGGCGCGGCATCCGCTTCGGTCAGGCCGGTTCGGCCAACACCTATGCCTGGGCCTCGGTGGGCTATGGCCTGCTGAGCGGGATCACGCTGGGCTGGTACGCCCCGGCCGCCGAGATGCGCCTGACCCGCCGTCTGTGGCGCGAGACTTTCTATGGCGACCGCCAGTTCCAGATCCTGCAGGAAGACGAGGGTCTGGCCGGCCCGCTCTATCCCACCTTCGCGCTCGCCTGGATCGCCGGCGTCGTTGGCTATGTGGGCTTCATCTGGGCCTATATGTATCTGCTGTTCGGCGGCTTCGAGAACATTGGCGACACGCCGCCCATTCCCGACGCCATGATGATCGCCAAGATCTACGGCCTGGCGCTGGTCTATGCCCTGTTTGTCGGCCTGGCGAGCCTGCCCTATGCCGCTGCGGTGATGCGGCGCAAGGCGCAGATCCTCGGCCTGGAAGGCCTGACTTTCAGCCTCGATGCCAGATCGCTCAGCCTGGGCTGGATTTATGTCACCAACTTCCTGATCATCGCCCTCACCCTGGGGTTCGGCCTGCCCGTCGCCCAGCTGCGCCTGTGGCGCTATATCTTCAAACGCCTGGAAGCCGAGGGCGAGATCGACATCGAGGCCGTGCGCCAGAATGCCGATCGCGGTCCCAAGGCCGGCGAAGGACTGGCGGACGCATTCGATATCGGCAATGTCATCTAGTACGCACACACCCGGCCGGCCGTCCCTGGCCGGCACCTATGCCGACGGCGAGAGCGCCCGCCTTCACGCCGTGACGGTAACGCTCGACGCAGACATCCTCGCCCTCGACGGCGAGGATGTCGCCGTGCGCTGGCAGGTGCCGAGACTGCATCGCCTGCCCGACCGGCCGGACGGCGCCGCCGTCATCAGCGAAAAAGGATCCGATGCCCGGCTGTGGATCGCTCCGGGTGACCGGGATGTGCTGCGCACCTGGTTCCCGCGGCTCTTCGCACCGGGCCGGACCCGGCGCGGCACACTGATCCTGGGTTCGGCGCTCACCGGCATCGCCGTCGCCAGCCTGGCCTTCCTGTTTGTCGGCCTGCCCCTCCTGTCGCGCCCCCTCGCCCACACCGTGCCGCTGGATGTGGAACGCCGCATGGGCGAGCAGACCAACCAGATGGTCACCTGGTTCACCGATGAGTGTGAAGCCGGCGAGGAAGCCCGCGCCGCGCTCGACAGCCTGGGGTCGCGGCTCTACGCCGTTTCCGGCTCGCCCTTCGAATTTCGCCTGCGCATCGTCGATGCCGGATTCCCCAATGCCTTTGCCCTGCCCGGCGGCCGCATCCTGGTCACCGACGAGCTGATCGACGAGATGGAAAGCCCGGACGAGCTGGCCGGTGTGCTGGCCCACGAGGCCGCCCATGTCGCCCAGCGCCACGTCATGGCGGCACAGCTTCGCGAGATGGGGTTTGGCGTGCTGCTGGAACTGCTGATCGGCGGCGGCTCCGGCGCCGGCCAGGAAATCGCCCGCACCGGCGCCACGCTGGAAAGCCTGCGCCATACCCGCGGCGCGGAAAGCGAAGCCGACGATTATGCGCTGCAATACCTCGTCGCCGCCGACATGAACCCGCACGGCCTCGCCGATTTCTTCGAGCGCATGCAGACCGTGCTGGAAGGCGAAGCGGAGGCCGAAGCTGAGGATGCCGGAGCCGACGCCGACCTGCCGGCCGAGGACGCGTCAGAGCCTTCCGCCGAAACGGGCGACGCCCGCAATGATCGCTGGCTGAGCAGCGTGCTGCGCACCCATCCCGACACCCGCGCCCGCGCCGAACGGGCCCGCGCCGCCGCCGAGCAGATCGGCTGGTCCGGCGAGCCGGCGCTTAACGAAACCGAATGGGCCGCCCTCCAGGCCGTCTGCTCCGACGGCCCCATCCCCGGCGACACCCCCTTGGAACGCGTCCGCGACCGGATCGGCGACGTACTCAAACCGGGCGAGGATGGCGAGGATGCGAGGGAGTGATGCGGCGGCTGCCGGCGGGCCGCCAGCACCGCAAGTTCAACTGAAATCCTAGCCCCCTTCGCCCCTGCCAGATCAGGCGCGAGACCACGGCGGCATCAACCGCCCAGCTACCCCGCGCCATTGACTTCGTGCGGTGTGCGCTCGATATGCCGCGCATGACCGATCAAGCGATGAAACCCGTACACGTCGTCGGCGGCGGCATGGCCGGCTCCGAAGCCACCTGGCAGCTCGTGCGCCAGGGTGTCCCCGTCATCCTGCACGAAATGCGCGGCGTGAAGGAAACCGACGCCCACAAGACCGACGGTCTGGCCGAACTGGTCTGTTCCAACTCCTTCCGCTCGGACGATCACCGCACCAATGCGGTCGGTCTGCTGCACGAGGAGATGCGGCGTCTCGGCTCGATCATCATGGAAGAGGGCGACAATAACCGCCTGCCCGCCGGCGGCGCGCTGGCGGTCGATCGCGATGCCTTTTCCCAGGCCGTCACGAAACGCCTGAGCGAGCACCCGCTCGTCACCATCGAGCGCGGCGAGATTGCCGGCCTGCCGCCGGAAGACTGGGACAGTGTGATCATCGCCACCGGCCCCCTCACCTCGGACAGTCTTTCAAAGGCGATCCTGGACGAGACCGGAGAAGGCGAGCTCGCCTTCTTCGACGCCATCGCCCCGGTGATCCACCGCGAGAGCATCAGCCTGGAGAAGGCCTGGTTCCAGTCGCGTTACGACAAGGGCGAGACGGAAGCGGAGAAGAAAGCCTATCTCAACTGCCCGATGGACAAGGCGCAGTACGAGGCCTTCATCGACGCGCTGCTGGCGGCACCGAAGACCGAGTTCAAGGAGTGGGAAGCCGACACGCCCTATTTCGACGGCTGCCTGCCGATCGAGGTGATGGCCGAACGCGGCCGCGAGACGCTGCGCCACGGGCCGATGAAACCGGTCGGGCTGACCAATCCGCACAATCCCACCGTCAAGCCCTGGGCCATCGTGCAGCTGCGTCAGGACAACGCCCTGGGCACGCTGTTCAACATGGTCGGTTTCCAGACCAAGATGAAATACGGCGCCCAGACCGACATTTTCCGCATGATCCCCGGTCTGGAAGAGGCCCAGTTCGCGCGCCTCGGCGGCATCCACCGCAACACCTTCCTCAACTCGCCGAAACTGCTCGACAGCCAGCTGCGTCTGAAGTCGCAGCCGCGCCTGCGCTTCGCCGGCCAGCTGATCGGGGTTGAAGGGTATGTGGAGAGTGCCGCTATGGGGCTGCTGGCGGGGCGTTATGCTGCCGCTATGCGACACGGACGTCAGCTCGATGCACCGCCCGCGACCACCGCGCTCGGCGCGCTGATCGCTCACGTGACCGGCGGGCATCTGGACGGCGGCAAGGGCTCGTTCCAGCCGATGAATGTCAATTTCGGCCTCTTCCCGCCGATCGCCCAGCCGACCCACGACGCCGACGGAAACCGCATCAAGGGCAAGGCCAAGACCCCCGCCCGCAAGATGGCCCTCAGCGCCCGCGCCCTGGACGATCTCGCCGGCTGGATCCGCGACAGCGAAGCGGGCTGAGCCCCCGAGCACGCCCACCTGCATCCACTGCCTGTGCACACCGGTCTGTGTACAAATCTACACATAAAGGTTGTATGGCCTGTCCCGTTGTCGTGAAATTGCGGCGGGGAAACAGGGGATTGCCGATGCGTTGTGTGCGCCTTTTTTCGTGGCTTGCCGCAATTTTTGTGGCCGGCACCAGCGGGACTGCGGCTCAACCGCTCGAAGCCTTTGTCCAGGAGCCGCATATGCGCCTGGCCGAGCTTTCGCCGGACGGACGCCATCTGGCATTCACGACCGAGACGGATGGCCGCCTGACCCTCATCGTTCACGACCTTGTCGACCAGCAAGGCCAGTCCGTCGATGTGTCCGAAGTGCGTCCCATCGATCTTCGCTGGGCTGACGACCGCATGCTGCTGCTCATGGCGAGTGACGTCACCGCCTATCTCGGCCTGCGCGGGACGCTCGACTTCAGCGCCATCGTGGCCATCGACACCCAGGACGGACTGTCGAGCCGGCAATTGCTGCGCAATGTCCGCCGGGCCGCAATCAATTTCAGCGGCGGCCGTCTGGTCGGCCTCGATGCCGACAGCGGACGCATTTTCGTGCCGCTGCTGGACCAGAATTTCGACATCAACCTTATGTCCGTGGATCCCCTGTCCGGCAGTTCCCGCATCGCCTTCCGTGGCAGCCGCTGGACGCGGGACTGGCAGGTCGGGTCCAATGGCGACGTGCTGGCCCGCATCGATTATGCCAGCGAGGTCCAGCGCGAAACCATCCGCGTTCCCGACGGATCGGGCTGGCGTATCATTTCCGAGGAAACCGGCATCGAGCGTCCCAGTGTCGGCCTGGCCGGAGAGATGCCGGATGGCCGGTTTGCTGTCACAACGACCTTCGCCAATGGATCGGGCCGCCGCGGGCTCTATGCCTTCTCGCTGGAAACCGGCGAGATCACCGGCGCGATCTTCGAACACCCTGACTACGACATCACCGGTGTGATTTCCGATCCCTACACGCAGCAGGTGCTCGGTGTGAGCTGGGATGAAGCCTTCCCGCGGGTTGAATGGTTCGATCCCCGGTTCGCAGAAATCCAGGCTATTCTCGACGAAGCAGCGGCCGGTCAGAACCCGATGATCGTCAGCTGGGCGCGCGACCTCTCGCGTATCCTGTTTATCACCCAGTCGGAAACCCAGGCCCCGGTCTACTATCTCTTCGACACGGTTTCACCGGCCATCCACCCGCTCGCCGAGACCCATGCGGGCCTGCCCGCCGGCAGCCTGCGGCCGCGTCAGCACATCACCTATCCGGCGCGGGACGGAACCCAGATCGAGGCCTATCTGACCGTACCGGAGGGCGAAGGCCCCTTCCCGACCGTCCTCCTTCCACACGGCGGCCCAGCCTCCAGAGACACGGGTGGATTTGACTCGCTCGCTCACTTCCTCGCCTCGCGCGGCTACGCCGTCATCCAGCCGAACTTCCGCGGCTCCGGCGGCTATGGCAATGCCTGGGAATTCGCGGGCCATGGCGAGTGGGGCACGGGTGTGATGCAGCACGATCTCAGCGACGCCGTCGCGGCCCTGACCACAGCCGGGATTGCCGATCCCGCCCGGCTTTGCATCGTGGGCGCCTCCTATGGCGGTTATGCCGCACTGGCGGGTGCCGTCTTCACGCCGGACCTGTATCGCTGCGCCGTCGCCATCGCGGGCGTCAGCGATGTCGAGGAACTCATCGAACTCGTCGAGAACCGCTATGGCCGCCGCCACTGGCTGGGCGGTGCCTGGGCCGATCGCTTCACCGGCGAAGGCGACCAGTCACTCGCGGACGCCATGCGCGCCATCTCGCCCGCCAATTTCGCAGAGAATGCCCGGGCTCCCATCCTGCTGATCCATGGCCGGGACGACAGTGTCGTACCCTTTTCGCAGAGCCAGATCATGCAGCGGGCCCTGCGCCGCGAACACAAGGATGTGGAACTCGTGGCTGTCGACAATGGCGACCACTGGCTGACGAGCACACAAATGCGCCGGGACGTCTATAGCGCCCTGGAGGCCTTCCTCGCCGAGCATATCGGCGAGTAGGGAGGCTTGGTTGCCGGGGGACCTCGCTTGATTCCGGCCGAGTTCATTGGGATCATCCTTACAAGACCGTCATGATCCAAGGGGGGATACCAATGATCCGACAGTGTCTCGGACTCGTCTGTGCGCTGGCTACGGGCACCGTTGCCGCGGCCCAGCCCGCGCCGATAGAGGGCTTCGTTCGCGAACCGCACATGCATCACGCAGAGCTGTCGCCGGACGGTCGGCGCGTGGCGTTCACCAGCGAAAACCAGGACGGTCAGGTCCTGATCGTATTCGGCCTTGATGACCGATCCATCCAGGCCGCGGATATCTCGGATATGCGGGCACACGGGCTGCGCTGGGCGGACAACCGGGTGGTATTGCTGACAGCGAGCGAGGCAACGTCGGTTTTCGGCGTTTCCGGCGCGCTGGACTTCAGTGCGGTCGTCGCCTTCGATACCGAGGACGACATGGACGCCCGGCAATTGCTGCGAAACCGCCGGCAGGTCGGTCGGACCCTCAATGCCGGCACGATTGCCGGGATCGACTGGGAAACCGGCCGTGTCCTCATGCCGGTGCATGACGAGGATTTCGACTACAACCTCCTGTCCGTCGATCCGCTCAGCGGAAACACGCGCATCGAGGCACGAGGAGACCGTTCGACAATCGGCTGGATCCTCGACTCCGAAAGCGAGGTCTTTGCGCGTATGGAGTTCGATATCCAGCGCCAGTACCAGGCCGTGCTCCTGCCCGATGGCCACAGCTGGCGTGCTGTCGCCGAGCTGCATGGAAACAACCGCCCGCTCTATTCCCTGAACGGGCTTCTACCCGACGGCCGCGTCGCCGTCGACACCACCCGCCAGGCTGGGGATGACGACTACCGGTCCGGGCTGTTCGAGGTGTCGCTGGACAGCGGAGAGATCGTGGACACGCTGTTCCTGCACGAGGAATACGACCTCAGCCAGATCGTCGTTGATCCCTACACCAACGCCATTTTGGGGGTCAGCTGGTATGAGGACTTCCTGCAAACCCGCTGGTTCGACGAAGATTTTGCGCAGATGCAGGCCGACCTCGACGCATCACTGCCCGGCCAGAACCCGCTGATCCAGAGCTGGGATGAAGAGCGGTCCCGCATTCTTGTCGCGACAGAAAGCGTTTCCGAGCCGCCGGCTTACCTGATCTATGATCGCGGCGCTTCAGCCATCTATACGATCGGACAATCTCGTCCCGAACTGTCCGGCGGCGTGCTGCAGCCGCGCGCGAAGATCACCTATACAACGCGTGATGACGTGAAGGTGGAAGCCTACCTCACCCTGCCCGAAGGCGACGGCCCCTACCCGACTGTCATCCTCCCCCATGGTGGTCCCGAGGCGCGCGACATTGCGGGCTTTGACAGTTTCGCGCATTTCATCGCCTCGCGCGGATATGCCGTCATCCAGCCCAATTTCCGCGGATCGGCAGGCTATGGCTATGCCTGGGTCGAAGCCGGCCATGGCGGCTGGGGAACCGGTGTCATGCAACATGACCTCACCGATGCAGTCGAACACCTCGTATCGAACGGTATTGCCGATCCCGAGCGGGTCTGCATCGTGGGCGCAAGCTATGGCGGCTATGCCGCCCTCGCAGGCGCGACCTACACGCCCGATCTCTACAGCTGCGCGATTGCGATCGCCGGCGTCAGCGATCTTCCCGCGATGATCGACTACACCCGCGACCGCTATGGCCGGAACCACTGGTTCGTGGAATCCTGGGCCGAGCGTTTTGCCGGAGACGATCTGGGAGAGCTGGACGCAACCATGCGGGCTGTCTCGCCGTCGCACCATGCCGAAAATGTTCGCATTCCGGTCCTGATGATCCACGGGCTCGACGATTCCGTGGTGCCGGTCGACCAAAGCCGCATCATGCAGCGCGAACTGGAGCAAGCCGGCGCCGACTCCGAGCTGATCGAGTTGGATAATGGGGATCACTGGCTGATGCAGACGGAGGTACGCGAGGCCGTCTTCACGCAGATGGAACGCTTCCTCGCCGAGCATATCGGCGAGCAGCAGTAACCCTCCGCCGGACCTGTCCTACCAGGGCAGGTCCTGGCCGGAGACGTGGAAGAAGCGGCCGGACATGGCCGGGTTGCCATAGGCACGAGCGATCAGGTCCAGCTGGCCTTCCACGCTTTCCTGCACCGTCAGCTGACCATTCGGACCACCCATATCGGTGCGCACCCAGCCCGGGTGCAGGATCAGGACAACAATGCCACGGTCGGCCAGATCATGGCTCAACGACTTGCCGATCGCGTTCAGTGCCGCCTTGGAACCGCGATAGCCATAACCACCGCCGGATCCGTTGTCGGCAATCGAGCCCATGCGCGAAGATTGCAGCGCGACGACCTTCATCTCCGAAGTAGCCACCTTGTCTGCGAACGCCTCGACGAGGGCCAGCGGTGCGATCGCATTGACCTGGAATTCCAGCGCCATCGCCTCGCCGGCCGCGCTGCCGAAGCTGCGGGTTTCCGGCGCCATCATGCCGGCATTGGCGAAGAGGAGGTCAATCGGACCGTCGATCTCGGCGGCCAGCCGTTTCGGCGATTCGAAATCCGTTGCGTCATAGGCGACCACGTCCAGCTTGCCCTCGCCCTGCGGCAGGGCCTTCAGCTCGCTTGCAGCGTCCGGATCGCGCACCGCTGCCGTGACATGCCAGCCCCGCTCAAGCAATTGCCGGGCGTGCTCGAGGCCAAGACCGCGATTGGCACCGGTGATGAGGGCGTGAAACATGTCGTCTTCTCCGTTGATCTCGATTCAGCGCTCCGTGATGAGCCATCCCGTGCGCCGCTTCAACTCTAGTGCTGCAGCCGGAAATGTCACCGTCCCGTCAGGGACAGCCAGGTCAGGCGCATTTGACGGGCAAGGAGCGAGCGCTCCGGCGCGATGAGGTAAGGGTTTTCGGGCAAGGCATCCAGATAGCCCCGCGCCAGAAGCGCATAGCCGGTTGCCGGTAATGCCGCAGCTGGCAGGGGACCGGCGGCCCGAAGCTCGGCCAGCGCGTTTTCAGCCGCCTGGCGGACCGGGACGATAGCGCGCTTCACCTTCTCCTCACCCAGGCCTTGCGCCAGCATGGCCGGGGTCGCGCCTGCGTCCGACAGATCGTCGCCGCCGACCGGTGCCCGCCCGATGCTCGCGCGCACCGGGAAAGCCCGCAGCAGGCCGGTGAGCCCCCAGGCACGTCCCGCGGCCTGCAGGGTTCCGGGCGCCAGTTCTGCCTCGCACAGGCGCAGAGCCAGGCTCATCAGACGGCCGGCGGTCGCGTCGACATAGTCCAGAAGCGCATCCAGCGACGCATAGGGCCGCGCGGAGATATCGTCGAAACGGGCATCGATCAGCCCCTGCAGGTCCTCCAGGGAAATCATGCCGGTCAGCCCGGCCAGGCCCTCGGTGACGGCGTGGCGGCGAACCCGGGGTGTATCGGCATACAGGTCGGCGACCGCGTCGTGCCACCATGTCAGCTTCATCTCGCCGATCATGCCTTCCGACGTCGCTTCGGCGATCCGGCCGATCTCCTGATTGAAGGCATAAAGGGCGAAAAGCCGCGCGCGCACCTCTGCCGGCGCGAACAGCGCAGCCAGACGCCGATCCGGGTCCGAGGCGTGCAGCATTTTGTCGAAATCAGTGTCCTGCATGCGACTTACCGGTAGACAGAGCCGCCGGCCACACCATATGTCCGGTCATAGAAAGACGGCCGAAAAGGCCACATAATGTCCCACCACTGGTCCAACGAGAGGTTCTCATGGCTTTCACCCTGCCCGATCTGCCCTACGCAAAAGATGCGCTGGCTCCCCATATCTCGTCTGAGACGCTGGATTTCCACCATGGCAAACACCACAACGCCTATGTGAACAATCTGAACGGCCTCGTCGAGGGGACCGACATGGCCTCGATGTCGCTCGAGGACATCATCCAGGACACGGCCGGCAAGGCCGACAAGGCCGGCATTTTCAACAATGCCGCCCAGATCTGGAACCATACCTTCTACTGGCAGTCCATGCGCCCCAATGGTGGCGGTGCACCGACGGGCAAGCTGGCCGAGATGATCGATCGTGATTTCGGCTCCTTCGACGCCTTCAAGGACGCCTTTGCCAAGGCTGGCGCAACGCAGTTCGGCTCCGGCTGGGCCTGGCTGGTCCTGGCTGACGGCAAGCTGGATGTGCGCAAGACGCTGAATGCGGAAACGCCGCTCACCGAAGCCGGTGTCACGCCGCTGCTGACGATGGATGTCTGGGAGCACGCCTACTATCTGGACTTCCAGAACCGCCGTCCGGACTACATCTCCACCTTCCTCGATCACCTGGTGAACTGGGAATTCGCGGCCGAGAACCTCGCCGCCGCCTGATCTGCCATTTCCAGGCGAATTCGGGGTCGCCAACCTGGCGGCCCCGCCCTAACCTTCCCCTCGGTCGATAATCATCATCCCGAGGGGGAGTTTTTAATGGCGTTCCGCACCGCTACAGCCGCGCTGGCCCTTGCCGCCTGCGGCTTCACCGCCCATGCCCAAACTGCCGAAGCCGTGCCCGATCCGCGGGCGCTCGGCTTCGATCCTGTCGCCTTCGAAGCGCTGGATGAACGGCTCGAAGCCCTGTCCGCCGAGCAGGCCCGTCCGGGGTATGCCGCGATCATCGCGCGCGGCGACCGCATCGCCCATATCAGCGAGGCCGGCTTCATCAATATCGAGACCGGTGCGCCCTTCACGGTCGACAGCCCGGTCCGCATCGCCTCGATGAGCAAGCCGGTAACGGCAGTTGCCACAATGATGCTGGTCGAGGATGGCCTGGTGGGGCTGGATGATCCGGTCAGCGACTACATTCCGGCTTTCGCCGATGTCGAGGTCGCCGTCAGCCTGATGGCAGACGAGGCAGGCGAGATCCAGACGCGTCCGCCGGAGACCGTGATGACGGTTCGCCACCTTCTCACGCACACGTCGGGCCTGGGCTATATCTTCGAGAACCAGACCGATCTGGGACGCCTCTACATCGAGAACTCGCTCTATGCCGGCGAAGGCAATCTGGAAACGCGCATGGAGCAACTGGCTGCCCTGCCGCTCTACAATGATCCGGGCGATACCTGGCAGTATTCCTACGCCAATGACGTGCTGGGCCGCGTGGTCGAGGTCGCCTCGGGCATGCCGCTCGAGAACTTCATGGAGACCGAGATCTTCGAACCGCTAGGCATGCATGCGACCGGTTTCTTCTTCGAGGACGTCAATTTTGACGAAGCCGACATGTCACCGCTCTATGTCCATGCAGAAGACGGCAGCCTGACCGAATATGCCGAGGCCTTCATGCCCGATTGGGCCTCCGGTGGCGGCGGCCTGGTCTCGACGGCCAGCGACTATATCCGCTTTGCGATGATGCTCGCCAATGACGGTGCCCTGGGCGATGTGCGGATCCTGGAACCGGAAACGCTCGCCCTCATGGCGAGCCCCCAGGTCACGGCTGAACAGCTGGGAGACAGCTGGCAGGGGCGCAGCTATGGCTTCGGTGTCGATGTGGTCCTGCCGCCGGCCGATGGCGCCGAGCCGGCCGGCGTGCCCGGCGATTTCAGCTGGGGCGGGATGTTCGACACGGACTTCTTCATCAGCCCGGCAACCGATGTCAGCGCCGTGATCATGACGCAGATCCAGCCGGGACCGCACCGGGCCGAACCGCGCACCAGCGCCGTCTTCCGCCCGATGGTCTATGCGAGTTTCGCCTTCGACTGACAAAGTGCAGGACAGGGCGACGGAGATGCCGGGCAGCGGCGTTGAACAGGCGAGACGGACGCCCCTCCCTGTTCCCCTGTCCGTCTCGCTCACATGTCCCCCCCTGACATGTCACAGGGCCCGCCAATGGCGGGCCCTGTTTGCATTCGGGATACTGCGGAGGCGACGCGTTACTGGTCGGCGCTCTCTCCGCTGTCGCGTTGCACCTGCGTGAACAGCAGGAGCGGCGACGCCACGAAGATCGAGGAATAGGTACCGATCACGATGCCCCAGATCATCGCGAAGGCGAAGCCTTCCAGCGACGCCCCGCCGATCAGGTAGAGCGAGATCAGCGCGACCAGCGTGGTCGCCGAGGTCAGGATGGTGCGCGACAGCGTGTCGTTGATCGACAGGTTGAGCACTTCGGGAAGCGGCATCTTCTTGTACTTGCGAAGATTTTCGCGGATCCGGTCATACACGACGACGGTGTCATTCATCGAATAGCCGACAATGGTCAGGATCGCCGCCACCGTGGCAAGGTCGAAGGTCATCTGGGTGACCGAGAACATGCCGACCGTCGCAATGACGTCGTGGATCAGGGCGACGATGGCGCCAACCGAATACTGCCATTCGAAGCGGAACCAGATGTAGATCAGCATCAGGAACAGCGCGACGCCGATCGCGGTGAAACCGGTCACCACCAGCTCGCCGGACACGGCACCGCCGATGACAGTCGTCCCGCGCAGCTGCGCATCCGGGAAGTTCTCGGCGATAGCGGCTTCCAGCGTTTCGCGTGCGGCCTGGTTGGCGCGTTCCGCCTCTGCGCCCTCGCCCGGTTGCAGCGGCAGGGCGATCAGGATCGTGTGGCGGGCCTCCAGCGAATTGCCGGCCTCCTGGATACGCGGTTCACCGAGCTCCAGCGCCGACACAACAGTCCGCACATCCTCGATCGAGGTTTCCGGTGCCGTTTCCACCTCGGTCTGGATACCGCCGCGGAAATCGATACCGAAATTGATACCGACATTGGCGAACTCGAAGAGCGAGAACAGCAGCACCAGGGCAGACAGACCAAGCGCGATGAAGCGCCCCCGGATGAAGGGGACATTGCCGGTGACCGGCAGGTATTTGACGAGAGCAAGTGACATCTCAGCCTCCCTTACAGCGGCAGCGACTTGGGCTTGAACGCCCGAAGCCAGAGAACCGCCAGCAGGCGGGAGAACACGAAGGCGGTGAAGACCGAGGTCAGGATGCCGACACCGAGCGTCACGGCGAAGCCGCGCACCGGACCGGCACCAAGCATGAACAGCACGGCCGCCGCGATGAAGGTGGTGATGTTGGCGTCGAGGATCGCGGCCAGGGCCCGCTCATAGCCGGCCTGGATGGCATTGGCCGGTGTTCGCCCGTGCCGGCTCTCCTCGCGTATGCGCTCGAAGATCAGCACGTTGGCATCCACCGCCATACCGATAGTCAGGATGATACCGGCAATACCCGGCAGGGTGAGCGTCATGCCCAGCCCGGACAGGCCGCCCAGGATCAGCACCACATTGACCAGCAGGGCCAGCGTCGAGAAGATCCCGAAGACGCCATAGGCGGCGAGCATGAAGACGATCACTGCTGCAAAGCCGATAATGATGGCCAGCGTGCCGCTTTCGATCTGGTCTTGGCCGAGGCTGGCACTCACCGTGCGCTGCTCCACGGGCGTGAGCGTGGCCGGCAGGGCACCGGCATTGAGCAGAATGACCAGCTGCGATGCCGTCTCGTAGGTATAGCCGCCGCCGATGACACCGGAACCGCCAAGGATCGGCTCATTGATCCGCGGCGCCGTGATGATCTCGTTATCCAGCACGATCGCGAACTGGCGGCCGCGATTGTTTCGGGTGACATCGCCGAAGATCAGCGCGCCCTGGGTGTCCAGACGGAAGCCGACCACCGGGCCGACATAGCTGGGGTGCTGCGTCACATTCGACTGGGTAAGGTTCTCACCGGTCAGCAATTGCCGCGTCTCGACCGCGAGATACTGGACCGGCTGGGTATTGGCGACCGGATAGATCGTCCGTCCCGGCGGCGTGCGGGCCTGACCGTTCGGTCCCGGATTGATGGTGTTGTCGACGAGGTGGAAGCTCAGCGCAGCCTGCGTGCCGACCAGGTCGATGATTTCCTGCGGATCATCGGCGCCGGGCACCTGCACCATGACGCGATCGGCCCCGGAACGCGCAATCGTCGGGTCCGTCGTGCCCAGACCGTCGAGGCGGCGACGGATCACCGTGATCGACTGGCTCAGCGTGCGCTGGCGGATCGCGGTGAACTGTTCGTCGGTCACGGAAATGCGGATCGCACTGGGGTCATCACCATCGCGCTGCATGTCGTACATCTGCGCCAGGCCGGGCTGACCCAGCTCGGTGGTTACGGGGCCATTCAGCTCGCGCAAGCGTTCGAACGCCTCGTCACGCTGTTCCTCGCGGATCATCAGCACGACGACTTCTTCGCCCACCACCGCGACGGAGCGCGGCAGAAGCGGCGGATCGTTGCGCAGCGTCTGGCGGACATCGGCAGCCAGACTTTCCAGCTGGGCCGTGCGCACCTCGTTCATGTCGACTTCAAAGACGATGTAGGAACCGCCCTGGAGGTCGAGACCGAGATTGATGGTGCTGCTGGGGATGTAGCGCCAGATCCCGCGCGGTTCGCGACTGCCGTCCGCCTCGTTGATCTGGTAGCGCACCGTTTCAGGCACCAGGTTCGGCAGGGTGTATAGTGCCCCGGCAAGAACCACGAGAAGAATGGTGAGGAGTTTCCAGCGCCCGAAATGCAGCATGGCAGCGCGGCCTTTTCAGCTAGACGGTCTGAAGATCAGTCGGACTTGGCGTCGTTGGCCGGCTTGGGCTCGGGACGCCCGCGCACCGTGGCGATCGTCTGGCGCACCACACGCACTTTCACGCCTTCGGACAGCTCGATCGTGACTTCCTCGTCAGCGACCTTGGCGATCTTGCCGATCAGGCCACCCTGGGTGATGACTTCGTCACCACGCTTGAGACCTTCCACCATTTCCCGGTGTTCCTTAGCCCGTTTTTGCTGCGGACGGATGAGAAGGAAATAGAACACCAGGCCCATGAGAATGAGCATGGGAATCGGAGAGGCGAGAAAGGATTCCATGATAACGCTAAGACCCCGGATTGCTGGGCGACGGGGACCGGCTGGGCCACCCGCGCCAGGAAAAGATTAGCGCGGGACTATATCGGTGCAGGGCTGTGTTGCAACAAGGCCTGACTGTAACCTTTCAGACCGGCGGTCACTGCAGGTAGTTCATCGGGTCCACGGGATTGACGCCATTGCGGATCTCGAAATGCACCTGCGGCCTGTCGACCGAGCCGGTCGAGCCCGCCTCGGCGATCACCTGCCCCTGGCTGACCTGGTCGCCCTCACTGACGAGCAGCCGGGAATTGTGGGCGTAGGCTGTCACGAAGCCGCCTGTGTGCCGGACCAGGACGAGCTGGCCATAGCCGGCCAGTTCACTGCCGGCATAGACGACCTGACCTGCCGCCGCCGCACGGACGCTTTCACCGGCGCGCGCCGCGATATTGATACCGTCATTGCGGCCGCCATCGGGCTTGTTACCGAAGCTCGAAAGGACCGATCCGCGCACCGGCCAGTCAAAACGGGGTGATCCGGAGGTGGCCGGCGGACGGCGCTGCTCGGGCGGCGGAGAGGACGCGGTCGAACGGGAACTGGCGGACGGGTCGCGGCTGGCCAGATTGACCACCGTCGCTCCCTGGGGCAGGCGGATCTGCTGGCCGACTTCCAGATTATAGGGCGCGGAAATACCGTTGTGGCCGGCCAGCTGCTGGAACGGAATGCCGTAGCGCAAGCCGATCCGGTAGAGATTCTCGCCGCGCTGCACGACATGCATCAGCGGCCGCGGCATCGACAGGACCTGCCCGACATTCAGCGTGTAGGGCCGGTAGAGACTGTTGGCTGCCGCCAACTCCTCCATCGGCACGCTGCACATCACCGCAATCTCGGACAGGGTGTCGCCGCGCTGAACGGTGTAAGCGCTGCCGCAATCGCGCGGCGTCACCCGGGCCGGCGGCGTGGGGCGCGTGTTGGCACTGGTCGGGTAGCGGTTCTCGACGCGTGCCGGCTCGCGCGGCGTTGTTGCGCAGGCGGCAAGCCCCGCGCACAGGGCCGCAATCAGGCAAATCAATGTCGAAAGACGCATCGCGAGAATCCAGCTCCTGAAGCGAACCGCGCCATCAATCCATGACAACGCTTAACCGCCAGTTATCCAAGGCTTCGGTTCAACCCCTGACGGCACTATTATGGACGCCCCGTCGCGAGCGTCCAGACTTGTCGGAAAATGGGGCAGAAAATGGGGCGAAAAAACGGGCGCGACTGTGATCGGACCGGTTGCGGGTCAGAGCGCCCTCGCCTCGCCCTTCACAAGCGGCACGAAGCGCACATCCATCAGGTCTGTCTCGACGATCGTGTCGCCCTCGCGCACATAGCGCACCAGCACCTGCTTGATGTCGCGATCGACCGGCGCCACGGCGATACCGCCATCCTTGAGCTGTTCGAGGATCGCGTCCGGACGCTGCGGCGCGGATGCGGTCAGGATGATGCGATCGAACGGCGCCTGCTCCGGCCACCCCTGTGTGCCGTCGCCGATCCGGGTGACGATATTGGTCAGCCGCAGCGCCTCGAACCGGGCCTCGGCCTCGCGCGACAACGTGCGATAGCGCTCGACCGTATAGACCCTTCGCGCCAGCCGGGCGAGCACGGCAGCCTGATAGCCCGACCCCGTCCCGATCTCCAGCACCTTGCAGCGATCGTCCAGCTTCAGGGCCTGGGTCATGAGGGCGACGATCAGCGGCTGGGAGATGGTCTGGCCACAATCGATCGGCAGCGCCCGGTCATCATAGGCCTGATCGCCGAACCGGTCGGGCAAGAAGAGATGACGCGGCGTGCGCTCGAGCGCACCCATCACCTTCGCGTCGGTCACACCACCGCCGCGCAGGCTCATGACCAGCTGGATCATGCGCGGGTCGGGCAAGTTCATCGGATCGTCCCTTCGATGCCGTGCGGTTGCGCGCTGGCGGCTCAGCTCTTCGGCGGCACCCCGCCGAGCATCCGCTTCAGATTGCCCAGAGTTTCGCCGTGCGTAAGGTCCATGTGAAGGGGGGTGACGGAAATCTTGCCGTCATAGACCGCCTTCAGGTCCACCCCTTCAGGCGGATTGGACAGAATGCCCTTGAAGGCGAGCCAGTAGTAATCCATGCCGCGCGGGTCTGTGCGGTGTTCGGCGTGCAGGATGTGCTGGTCGCGGCGGCCCTGGCGGGTCACCTCGACCTCAGTCACATCCTCCGGCTTGCGGTCCGGGAAGTTGATATTGATCAGCACGTCCTCGGGCCATTTCAGGTCGAACAGGCGACGCAGGATCGGCGCGCCGTAGAGCTCGGCCGTCTCCCACTCGATCGGATCGCCCTTCTTGAAGCCATAGGCCTGCGACAGCGCGACCGAGGGGATGCCCAGCTGCATGCCCTGCATCGCGCCAGCGACCGTGCCGGAGAAGGTCACGTCCTCGGCGATGTTCTGGCCCCGATTGACGCCGGACAGGACGAGGTCCGGCTTCTTGTCCGGGATGATGTCCTGAACGCCCATCAGCACGCAGTCGGTCGGCGTACCGGAAACGGAGAAACGCCGCTCATCGTACTGGCGGACACGCAGCGGCGAATGCAGGGTCAGCGAACGCCCGGCGCCGGACTGTTCCTCGGCCGGCGCCACAATCCACACATCGTCCGACAGGTCCCGCGCGATCTTCTCCAGCACTTTGAGCCCGTGGGCCCGGATGCCGTCATCATTGGTGAGCAGAATGCGCGGGTTGTCAGGGATCATGGGCTGGGCGTCCTTCGGCTTTCTTTCGATCGCTTCTAGGGGGTTCCCGGCAAGGCGGCAATCAATGCATCAGTTCCGCGATCACATTCCCGCCAGACGGAACGTTTCACGAACGCATATTTCGTGATATCACAATTAGAGATATTCAGGAGTCGATCATGGGCCAGCCCCGCGAACATTTTTCCGCCGATTTGGACGCCGCCCAGCTTGCCGAGCTGAAAGCGCTCGCCGAAGCGGAAGGGCGCGAGCTCCGGGTGCTGGTCGATGAGGCAATTGCCGGGCTGCTGGCCCAGAAGCGCGCGCCGGAAGCTCAGCCCGGCGTTGCGGAGCTGCTGGACCAGTCGATACTGAAATACGACAAGCTCTACCGGAAGCTTGCCGAGTGACCCGCACCTATCTGACGAAGCAGAGTGTCCTGTTCATTCACAGGCGTCAGATCGAGATATTTGGCGGCAGCGACGGCCTCCGGGACGAAGCGGGGCTTGAGTCGGCGCTGATACGCCCACAGACGGGCTACTACGTCGACGTGATCGCGGAAGCCGCCGCGCTTTGGGAAAGTCTTTCGCAAAATCATCCCTTTATCGACGGGAACAAGCGAACGGCTTTCTCATCCGTCGACATCTTCCTCGGTCTGAATGGTCTGGAAATCACGGTTTCCGTCGACGAGTCTATCGATTTCATCCTCGGCCTCTACGAAGGCCGCGAGTTCCGCTTCGAGAAGCTGGAGCCCTGGCTACGGGCGCATACCGCAACGCGTTAAGTCATGGGGACGTGTACCTGCGGTACGCGTCCCCGGAAGACTTCTTGTCCCCTTTCCTCCCCAACGTGAGTTGGGGAGGTGGATCGCCGCGTGAGCGGCGAGACGGAGGAGCCGCTGGAGCGAAGCGCAGGCGGAATGTCTAAATCAGGCTCGGCCGCGCCCCGTTCAACCCGATGCGCCGCATCGGCCCACTTCCCCACGTGCTGCGGGGAAGAAAACGATCAGCCGATCCTCTCCACCCCGCCCATATACGGGCGCAGCACGTCCGGCACGGTGATCGAACCGTCGGCGTTCTGATAGTTCTCCATCACCGCCAGCAGGGCACGGCCCGTCGCCACGCCGGAGCCATTGAGCGTGTGCAGGAAGAGCGGACGCTTCTCGCCCTCCTTGCGGAAGCGGGCATTCATCCGCCGCGCCTGGAAGTCGCCGCAGTTCGAGCAGGACGAGATTTCGCGATAGCTCTTCTGGCTCGGCACCCAGACTTCCAGGTCATAGGTGCGCCTGGCCGAGAAACCCATATCGCCCGAACACAGCAGCATCACGCGGTAGGGCAGGCCCAGCAGCTGCAGCACTTTTTCCGCACAGCCGGTCATGCGCTCCAGCTCGCCCGCACTTTCGTCGGGCGTCGTGATGGCCACCATCTCCACCTTGTGGAACTGGTGCATGCGGATCATGCCGCGCGTGTCGCGGCCGGCCGAACCGGCCTCGGCCCTAAAGCACGGCGTATGCGCCGTCATGCGCATCGGCAGCGCACTTTCCGGATGGATCGCCTCACGCGCCAGATTGGTCAGCGGCACTTCAGCCGTCGGGATCAGCCAGCGATGGTCGGTCGTGCGGAAGAGGTCGTCGGCGAATTTGGGCAATTGCCCCGTGCCGAACATCGCCTCGTCACGCACCATGTAGGGCGGCGAGACTTCCAGATAACCGTGCTCGGACGTGTGCAGGTCGAGCATGAATTGCGCCAGTGCACGCTCCAGCCGCGCCAGCGGGCCCTTGAGCGCCACGAAGCGCGCACCGGACAGGGCGGCAGCGCCCTCGAAGTCCATCTGGCCGAGCCCCTCACCCAGATCGACGTGATCCTTCGGCTCGAAATCGAACGCGCGCGGATCGCCCCAGCGGCGCTGTTCGACATTGCCGGCCTCGTCCTCACCGGCCGGCACGCCCTCTTCCGGCAGATTAGGCAGCGCGGCGAGATGCTGGCTCAGCGTCTCGTCGAAATGGCGCGCCTGCTGACCGGCCTCTTCCAGAACGGTCTTCAGGCGGTCGACTTCACTGCGCAGACGGTTGAACTCGTCCTCATCGCCCGAGGCCTTCGCCTTGCCGATCTGCTTGGACAGCGCATTGCGCTCGGTCTCGGCTTCCTGCTGCTTGGTCAGGGCTTCGCGGCGCTGTGTGTCCAGGGCGACCAGCTGGGAGGATTGCGGTTCCAGGCCGCGCAGGGCGAGGCCCCGGTCGAAAGCTTCGGGATTGTCGCGAACGAGCTTGATATCGTGCATGGCTGGAACCGTTGTCTGGAACAGATGAAAACGCGGCTATAGCCGCGCCCGGGCGCGGCGTAAACCGGATCAGGAGGCAGAGGCGTCTTCGTCCTCGCCACGCTCTTTCGGTTCCATCAGGTGCATCGCCCCGATCGATACGAAATACAGCAGCAGGAGCGCACCGCCGAGCATGATCTGGCTGATCGGATCGGGCGGGGTCGCAAAGGCAGCGAACAGGGCGATCCCGACCACCGCAAAGCGCCAACCCTTCAACAAGGTTTGCGCGCGCAGGATCCCGGCCTTGGCCAGCAGCATCAGGAAGACCGGCATCTGGAAGGAAATCCCGAACACCAGCATCAGCGTGGTGATCAGGTTCATATAATCGGACACGTTCAACAGCAGCTCGATCCGTGTCCCGGCGAGCTCCGGCACCTGTTCCTGACCCAGCGAGAACCGCATCACCATGGGCAGGACGAAATAATAGACGAAGGCAACACCGATGCCGAACAGCAGCGGCGACAGCGCCAGGAAAGGCGCGAATGCGCCGCGTTCATTCTTGTAGAGGCCCGGCGCGACGAAGCTGTAGACCTGCCAGGCGATGACCGGGAAGATGACGATGATCGCGCCAACCAGCGAAAGCTTCAGGCGCACGAAGAAGAATTCCAGCGGCGCGAAGAAATTCGCCGTCAGGTTCAGCTCCTCCACCGGCACGCCCCGCACCGCCGCCGCGGCATCGCGATAGGGGATGAGCAGCAGCTGGTAGAGCTGGCTGGAGAAGATGAAACAGGTGATGAAACCGACCGTCAGGCAGGCGATGATGATGATCAGCCGCGAGCGCAGTTCGATCAGGTGGTCGATCAGCGGCGCCCGGCTCGCCTCGACTTCATCATCCTCGACATGACCCATGGCGGCTAACCGTCACCCCGTTCCGGCAGGCTCGCCGGCTTGTCCGACTGCGCCGCGGCAATCTTCTGCTGGCGCACCTCGTCATCGCCGAAGCGCGCTTCATAGGCGACCTTGTCGACCTCGCCGCGGATCTGCTCGACCGGGTTGGACTTTTTCAGCGCCTCGATTTCCTTGCGCAGTTCGGCAAGCTCGGTCTCGCGGCCGATTTCCTCGAAGGAGTGCTGGAATTCCTTCGCCATGGCGCGCATCTGGGCCATCACTTGGCCAACCTTGCGCATCATGACAGGCAGCTGTTGCGGCCCGACAACCACAAGCGCCAGGACCAGAACCACCATCAATTCCGGCATGCCGATGCCGGGGCTCATCGCCTAGCTCCCGGTCTTTTCGTCGTCGCGGGTTTCGCTGCCGAGCGCGG
>Ga0213833_1000388_pt1 | contig 48673 bp, 37 predicted proteins | sample SWATP21_FD_160575 | JGI IMG/M metagenome (GOLD analysis project Ga0213833, IMG submission 160575) | Coastal seawater microbial communities from Marineland, Florida, United States - SWA TP2 #1 | ecosystem: Environmental > Aquatic > Marine > Coastal | place: USA: Florida | collected 2016-08-14 | reverse complement strand
TCCTGGGGCCAACCCCAGGAACTGCCCCACCCTGCGGCGCAGACCCCCCGACTTTCTGGATTCCACCTCAGGAACTGCCCCACCCTGCGGCGCAGACCCCCCGACTTCCTGGGCGCCGGCCGCGCCTACAGCGCGCCGCCCACCTGCACGAGCCAGCACTTGAGGTAGCGGCTCTCGGGGACGTGCACCGGGACCGGGTGGCACGGGGCCTGGCCGCCGCGCATGAGGACCGTGACCTCGCGCCGGGCGACGCGGGCGGCGTCCTGGATGGCGTCGGCGAAGTGCTCCTCGCTCAGGTGGTAGCTGCACGAGCCCAGGACGGCGAAGCCGCCGGGGCGGACCAGCGCGAGGCTGTTGGCGAACACCTTGCGGTACGCCCGCCGCCCCTTGCCGATGTCCTTGCGCCGCTGCACGAAGGCCGGCGGGTCGCAGACGATGGCGTCCAGAGAGCGGACCTCCTGCCCGTCGAGCCAGCGATCCACGTCGCCCTGGACGGTGGCGAGGCCGCTCAGCCCGTTGGCCGCGAAGTTCGCGCGCACGGACTCCAAGGCCCCCCCGCTCCGGTCGACGCAGATGACCTCGTCGGCGCCAGCCTTGGCCGCCGCGAGGCCCCACTGGCCCACGTAGCTGTACAGGTCGGCCACCCGACCCCGACCGAGGTACGGCGCGAAGCGGCGGCGGTTGAGCCACATGTCCAGGAAGAGGCCGGTCTTCTGCCCACCCAGCGGGTCGAAGGAGACCGAGGCGCCGTCGTCGTCGACCGTCCAGCGCAGGCCCACCGGGGCTGGCTCGCCCCAGGCGACGCGCACGTCGTTGGGCAGCCCTTCGAGGGACCGACCGCGCCCCGTCGACCGCATGATGGCGGCGTCGACCCCGAAGTGGTCCCGCAGGACCGGGAGCAGGGTGGGCAGAAGCTCGTCCATGCCCGCCGTGTTCACCTGGAGCGCCACGCGCACGCGGCCGTCGCCGTCGTAGCGGTCGAGGATGAGGCCCGGGAGCCCGTCGCCCGCCGCGTGGACCCAGCGGAACGCCGAACGCCCGGCGCAGGCGATGGCCTTGCGGTCGAGCGCGGCCTGGAGCCGCCGCACGAAGAAGTCCCCGTCGATGGCCTCGGTGCGGTCCCGCGACAGGATGCGCGCCGCGATGAGCGTCGCCGGGTTCGCATACCCCCGGCCCACGAAGCGGCCCCGGTCGTCCTCGAGGACGATGGGCGACCCCGCGGGCATCACGTCCTTCTTCGGGACCTCGGCGAGCTCGTTGCTGAACACCCAGGGGTGCCCCGACAGCACGCGCCGCCCCGCCTTCGGCCGCAGCCGGAGCACGATGGGCGTGCGGGAGCGGACCGAGGTGGTGCCGACGTCGTCGGGCTCGGGGGCGCTGCGCACATGGGCCACCCCGCCGTTGGCGGTGACCCCGACGTCCTCGCTCACATGCGCTCCGGGGCGTCGATGCCCAGGAGCGACAGGCCGGTCGTCAGGACCTTGCGGGCGAGCAGGTTGAGGTTCAGCCGCGACATGCGCAGCTCCTCGTCCTCCTCCTTGAGCACCGGACAGGCCTGATAGAACGTGTGGTACTTGCTCGCGAGCTCGTAGAGGAACGTCGCCAGCAGGTTCGGCTTGCCCTGCTCCCACGCGGCCCGCACGGCGCCTCCGAAGCCCAGAGTGTGGAGCATCAGGTCCCGCTCCTGCGCCTCGACGAGCTTGAGCGTCTCCCCGTCCGGCTCCGGCAGCCCCGCATCCGCGGCCTTGCGCGACAGCGAGTGCGTCCGCGCCGACGTGTACTGGAGGTAGACCGCCGTGTTCCCCTCCAGCGACAGCATCTTGTCGAAGGAGAAGGTGATGTTCGTCTGGGGGTTGTTGGACAGGTCGCTGTACTTCACCCCGCCGAGGCCGATGACCCGCGCGAGCTCGTCGAGCTCGTCCTCGGGCCAGGTCTCGCCGATCTGCTCCAGTCGCGCCACCTGCTGGGCCCGGGCCCGGCTCTCGGCCTCGTTCAGGAGCTCGTGGAGCGGCGGCGCGTTGCCCTTCCGGGTGGAGAAGGCGCCTTCCGGCAGCGCCATCATCCCGAACCACACGTGGTCGAGGCGCGTCGTCACGCCCATCTTCTCGGCGGCCGCGAAGACCTGCCGGAAGTGGCCCTGCTGGCGCGTGTCCGTCACGTAGATGCACCGGGACGGGGAGAACTCCTGCTCCCGCAGGCGCACGGTGGCCAGGTCCGTGGTGGCGTACAGCGCCGCCCCGTCGGACTTGCGGATGAGGAACGGAGGCAGCTCGTCTTCGCCGTCCTCGTCCCGGAAGAAGATGACGACAGCGCCTTGGGACTCCTCGGCCGTGCCGTCGGCGAGCAGCTCCTCGACCAGCGGCTGGAGCATCTCGTTGTAGTGGGACTCGCCGTAGGTCACGTCGAAGTGGACGTCGAGGCGGTCGTAGATGCTCTCGAAGGCGTGCTTGCTCGCCTCGATCATCATCCTCCACAGCGCGAGGTTCTCCTCGTCACCGGCCTGCAGCTTCGCCAGCTCCGCGCGGGCAAGCTCCGGCCAGTCGGGCTCCTCGGGATCCGGGTGGGTCCCGTCGTTCTTCGCCTTGGCGTCGTTGTAGGCCTCCTCCTTCTCCACATACGTGACGTAGAGGCGCTCGAGCTCGGCGATGGCGTCGGCGGCGAACGCATCGTCGTCCCGCCAGTGCTTCCAGGCCCAGATCAGCTTTCCGAACTGGGTTCCCCAGTCGCCGATGTGGTTGTCCGCGACGACCTTGTGGCCCACGAACGTCCCGAGGCGCCGCAGGGCGTCCCCGATGATGGTCGACCGGATGTGGCCCACGTGCATCCGCTTGGCGACGTTCGGCGAGCTGAAGTCGATGACGACGGTGGAGTCGTCGAGGACCGGGACGCCGAGGCGGTCGCTGGCGAGCATCCCGCTGAGGTGGGTCGCGAGGAAGCTGTCCGACAGCGTGACACCCACGAAGCCGGGCCCGCCGACGGACACGGCCGCAATGCGCGCGTCGCCTTCGAGCTTGTCCTTGATGCCCGCCGCGATCTGGCGCGGGTTGCTGCGCAGGGGCTTCGCGAGCTGGAGCGCCAGCGGCGTCTGGAAGTCGGAGTCGAAGCCGGCCTTGCTGCGGTCCACCGGGGGAGTCGGGGGGTCGTCGAGCAGGTCGGAGACGGTCTCCCGCAGCAGGGCGGCGAGCTCGTCGGTCACGGGAACAAGGGGGGGCTCGGACATGGCGCGGGAAGGTAGCAGGCGGGTTTCCCGAGGCAACGACGCCGCGCGGATGGGCCGCAGAACGGTGTCGTCGGCGCGGGTGTGGTTCGATCGGGGGGATGGACCCGCCCTCCGAGGAGCCGCTTGGCCGCTCGCCCGTCATCGGCCCCCAGGGGACGTTCTTCCTCGGCCGCTTCTGGTTCCTGCGTCTGCTCGGCCTCGTCTACCTCGTGGCGTTCGGGGGGATGCTGCGGGACGGGGTCGCGCTGATCGGCGAGGACGGGCTCCTGCCCGCCACGGTCTGGATGGCCGACGCGCTCGAGTCGCTGGGCGGCCCCTGGGAGGCGACCCAGCGCGCGCCGTCGTTGTTCTGGTGGACGGGGTTCTCGGACGGCGGGCTCGTCGCGGTGTGCCTGCTCGGGGTGGTGCTCTCCCTCGTGGTCCTCGCAGGCTTCGCGAACGTGCCGATGCTGCTGGCGCTGTGGGCGCTGTACTTCTCGGTCGTCACGGTGGGGCAGCGCTGGTTCCACTTTGGCTGGGAGAGCCAACTGCTGGAGACGACGCTGCTCGCCTGCACGCTCGCGCCCCTGTGGGACGGCCGACCCTGGCGCGGGCGACCGTCGCGGTTGGGGGTGGTGCTGGGGTGGTGGCTGAGCGCGCGGATCATGCTCGGCGCGGGGCTCATCAAGCTGCGGGGCGGAGAGTGCTGGCGCGAACTCACCTGCCTGAACTGGCACTTCGAGACGCAGCCGGTGCCCGGGCCCCTCTCGCGCCTGATGCACGGCCTCCCCACCGAGGCCCTGGCGGGGGGCGTCCTCGCGAACCACGCGGTGGAGCTGCTCGCCCCGGTCCTGATCTGGGGTCCTCGGCGCCTGCGGCACGCGGCGGGGCTCGCGATGGTGGCCTTCCAGGGGGTGCTCATCCTTAGCGGGAACCTGTCGTTCCTGAACTGGCTCACCCTCGTGCCGCTGCTGCTGCTGTTCGATGACGAGGCGGGGGTGTGGGGGCGGATGCGGCGCTGGGTGCCAGGGGGCGCCGCGCGCGCCGCGGAGGTCCCTCGAGGAGGAGCGATGGCCGGCGCCGACGGCCCCGCGCCCGTCCGAGCCCACACCGCCGCGATCTGGCTCTACGCCGCCGTCGTCGCCTGGGCGAGCGTGCCGGTCGTCGTGAACCTGCTGTCCAACGAGCAGTCCATGAACCGGAGCTTCGGGGCGCTCCGCGTCGTGAACACGTACGGCGCGTTCGGCAGCGTGGGGGAGCGGCGGTTCGAGATCGTGATCGAAGGGACGGCGGATGAGGATGCGGTGGGCGGATGGCGGGAGTTTGCCTTTCGAGCAAAGCCCGGCGCCGTCGACCACCGTCCCCCGTGGATCACGCCCTGGCACCACCGCCTGGACTGGCTCGCCTGGTTCGCGGGGCTCGAGGCCGCACGGGGTCGGGGGCTCCGCCGCGAGGCGTGGGTGGCGCACCTCGCGTGGAAGCTGCTCGAGGGCGACGACGGGGCGAGGGCCCTGATGGCACCTGGGTGCGCGGCCGGGCAGACGGGGCACTGCAACCCCTTCCCGGACGCTCCGCCGCGCTGGGTGCGGGTCCGCCTGTTCGAGTACGCCTTCGCCGACGTCGCGCGCACCCAGCCCGACGACCTCGGGGACTGGGAGGTCGGGCGGTGGTGGCGCCGGCGCGAGCGGGGTCTCGTGTTCCCCCCGTTGAGCCTGGAGTCGGAGGAGCTGCGGGAGTTCCTGCGTGGGCGGGGGTGGCTGGAGGCTCCAGCGCCGTGAGCGCCCGCTGCGACTGGCCCGCTCCGCGCCCGCCTACGCCGCGCCCACGTTCCCGCTGACGAAGTCGCGCACAATGGGGTTCTCTGCGGTGGCGATCTCGTCCTGGTAGCCGACCCACTCGATCCGCTTGTTCCAGAGCACGGCGATGCGGTCGCTGATGCGGAACGCCGACTCCATGTCGTGGGTGACGACGATGGACGTCACCCCGACGATCTCCTGCATGTCGACGACCAGCTGGTCGATCATCTTGATGTTCCCGGGGTCGAGTCCGGTCGTCGGCTCGTCGTAGAGGATGACCTCCGGGTCCATGGCGAGCGTCCGCGCCAGCCCCACCCGCTTGCGCATCCCGCCGGACAGCCCGTCCGGCATGTCCCGCTGGGTCCCCGCCAGGTCCACCAGCGTCAGCACCTGCTCCACCTTCGCCGCGATCTCCGCCTCGTCCGTCCACCCACGCGCCCGCAGCGGCCAGGCGACGTTCTCGCCCACGCTCATGGAGTCGAAGAGCGCCGCGCCCTGGAAGAGCATCCCGATGCGCTGGCGGATGGGCAGCATGTCCCGCTCGGTCCGGCCCGTGACCTGCTCGCCGAACGCCGTGATCGTCCCCTTGTCGGGACGGAGCAGTCCCAGCAGGCACTTGAGCAGCACGCTCTTCCCACTCCCGGACCCGCCGACGATGGTCAGCACCTCGCCGCGCATGACCGAGAGATCGAGCCCCTCGTAGATCACGTTCCTCCCGAACGCCTTCCAGACGTCCTCGAACACGAGGACGGGCTCGAAGCTGGCGTGCTCGGCCGACGTACGCCGCGGGGCAGCCTCGAAGCCCACCGCGCGAGGCTCCGCCCGTCGGTCCCCCCCGTCCCGCTCCGCGCCTCGACGATCGCCCTCGACTGCCATCGCCCGAGTCTACGTGGTCCGCCGTGCTCCCCTGCACTCCCGCGCGCCTCCTCCCCTCCGCCACCTCCCGTACACTCCCGCCGTGCGGACCCTCCTCCTCGTCCTCGCCGTCGCACTCGGCGGCTGCGCCACGACCAAGGCGAACCCCTACGCCACGTTCGCCGCGGCGGGCGCGAGCTACGCCTCCAGCCTCAAGGAGGTCCTGGATGTCGCCGAGCGCACGGGGATCGACGCCACGTCCTGGCGCCTCCTCGACAACGACACCCTGACGAACACGACCCCCGAGTCCTACGCGGAGCTCGCCGCCATCGACGCACAGCGCGCCGAGGTCCTCCAGCTGCTGAGGCACCACGCGGACACGCTGTCCCGCTACTTCGGGGCCCTCTCCCAGCTGGCGGGGACGACGGCGCCCGGCACGATGGCCGAGGGTCTGGGCGCGATCCACGGCGCCATCGACACGGCGTTCACGGACACGAAGGCGATCGGCGACCTGCTGCGGGGGAACGTCGTCTTCCCGCCCGCCGAGGCCGTGGAAGGCACGGCGCGGGTCATCATCGGCAAGACCGTGTCCCAGACCCTGAAGAAGGAGCTGGAGGCGCGGGCCGAGGCCATCGCGGTGGAGATCGCCACCCACGAGGCCATCCTCGCCGCCGTCGCCCAGACCATCGACCACGACCTCGCCATCTCCGCGTCGGTCGCCGAGCGCGTGTTCGTGCTCAATCCCCTCCTGGCTGAGGAGCCCGTCGCCAACCCCACGGAGTGGGTGGAGCAGCGCCGGGCCCTGCTCGAAGCCGAGCGCTCGATGGGTGAGGTGCGGGCCGCGCGCGCGGCGGCGCGGGCGCTGCGGGAGTCGTTCGAGGCGCTCACCGCGGGCGCGCCGACGAAGTCCGCCACCTCGAAGGACGCACCGTGACCCACGACGAGCTGATCCGCTCCCTCGAGACCCTCGACCTCGAGCTCCACTCCGCGCGCCTCGTGGCGTACTACCGCGAGTTCGGGCCTGACGTGCGCGAGCGCTTCGTGGGCCTGCGCGCCTACGTGGCCGTGGCCTTGGCCGACGCCCGCCGCGCCCGGGTGGAGGACCTGTCCGCCGCCCTGGAGGAGCACGACGCCGAGCTGCGCGACCGCCTCGACGAAGTGGAGCGCTGGGTCCGCGATCTCGACGACGCCGCCCGCACCCTCGACATCATCGGCGACGTCCTGACGGTGCTCTCGCGCCTCGTCCCCGGCGTCCTGAACGGCGTGCTGCCCTGAACATCATCGGCGACGTCCTGACGGTGCTCTCGCGCCTCGTCCCCGGCGTCCTGAACGGCGTGCTGCCCTGAGCCTGCGCGTGACCTGAGCCCGGGAGATCCGGGCGCCTGCCGCAAGCGGCACCGGTTCTCCTCCGGGGTCGCGCCTGCGCGCTCCGCTACGGCTCGCGGGCCCGCTCCGCGGTCTCACGCCCCGTGAGCCGGCCGCAAGCGGCCGCCCTCCGTCCCCCCTGGCGCAGCAGGACGACCCAGAAGCCCAGGGTGCCGCCCGAGGCGGACCTCCAATCCCATCCACCCGCCACCTGCCACGCAGGTCCGGGCGACTCCGGACTCTCCAGTCCCAGGGACCCCCCACCTGCAGCGCAGGTCCGGGCAACTCCGGACTCTCCGGTCCCAGGGACCCCTCACCTGCCACGCAGGTCCGGGCAACTCCGGACTCTCCGGTCCCAGGGACCCCCCACCTGCCACGCAGGTCCGGGCAACTCCGGACTCTCCAGTCCCAGGGACCCCGCACCTGCCACGCAGGTCCGGGCAACTCCGGACTCTCCAGTCCCAGCTTCCCCCCACCTGCCGCGCAGGTCCGGGCAACTCCGGACTCTCCAGTCGCAGCTACCCCCCACCTGCCCCGCAGGTGGCACCAACGCCGGAGTCTCCAGTCCCATCGACACCGCACCTGCCGCGCAGGTCCCAAAGAAACGTGACAAACCGTCGCGATCGATTTCGTCCCTTGCCCCAGGAGGTCCCGATGTCGAACCCAATCGCCTTTCATGTCATGCACTCTCTCATTGACCGCCGAGTGATCTTCCCCACCCCCGAAGCGCGCGCGGATGCCTACCGCCGGGCGCACCGTCTGGGTGCGGAGTTCGGGCTCGGCTGGTTCCACCTCGGGACGGACCACGTCCATGTCGTCCTGTTCTGCACGCCCGAGCGAGTCCATCGCTGGGCCAACTCCATCGAGAGTTCCTGGAAGCAGGGCTGTGGATTGCCGGTCGGCTTCGCTCGCTACCACGCGAAGCCCGTCGTCGATCAGGGTCACCTCCGAACTCTCATTCGATACGTCTTCGCCCAGGAACAGCACCATGGCTCGACTCTCGACCTGGACCACCTCGGCTCGACCGCGCCCGATCTGTGCGGGGGCCGGCTCCTCGGGGCCCTCGCCGCTCGAACCACGCGACTCCACCTCCCCCGGCTGCGGCCCGAGCGCATTGAGTCGATCCTCCTGAGCGGAGGCCGTCTCCGCTCCATCAAGGAGTTCGGCCCCGCGCCGGCGGGGCTCGTCGAGGAGCCCCTGGAGCGAGTCCTGAGGGACGCCGCGGCCGCCGCTCTGGGCCGGGCAACTCTCCCCCGCTCCGGCAACCTCGGCGCTCAGGCCCGCCGCGCACTGCTGGAACTGGCCGCCGGGCCCCTCGGGACCACCATCGAACCGACCCGGCTCCTCGGGGTCGGCCGCTCGTCACTGTTCCGGCTTCGCTCCCTACCGATGGACCCGACCATCTTCGCTGCAGTCCGATGGCAGGTTGCGTTCCGCCTGACGCGCAGGGAGCTCATGGCGTCTCGGCGTTGAGAGCTCCCTGCGCCTTCGCCGGGTCGACTCATCTGTCGACAGTCCGGAGTTGCCGGGCCCTGCCGCGCAGGTCCCGGCAACTTCGGACTCCAGGGTCTCATCTCCCCGCCGCCTGCCGCGCAGGTCCGGCCAACTCCGGACTCTCTAGTCCCATCTACCCCTCACCTGCCACGCCGGTGGCGCCAACTCCGGACTCTGTCGGGGAGAGCCGAGGTCGGGTCTGCAGCGAAGCTCAGTCCGAGCGCGAAGCCGAGGCCGAACGAGAACTCGAAGCCGACGCCGAAGCCGAAGCCGACCGCGAAGCCGAAGCCGACCGCGACGCCAAGGCCGACCGCGAACGCGAGGTCGACCGCGAACGCGAAGCCGAGCGCGAATCAGCGCGTGCCAGCCGACCTCCAGCGCCCAGCCGCCGCCCCCCTCGCGCCCCCCGCGCGCTCCCTCTACTGGTTGATGTCGTCGGCCGCGAACTCGTCGCGGATCAGCTCCACCGGGTCCGCCCCGCCCGGGTCCTCGAGCACCTCCGGGGTCAGCGGCGGCGGGCCTCCTCCGATCCCCTCGACCACCGCGTCGCCCTGGGTGGCGAAGGGGAGCACCGTCCCCTTGCCGAAGACGTTGTTCGGGCCCACCTGGATCGTCACCGCCTCGGCGAGCAGTCCGGCCCGTGGGACCGCGCTCGCCACCGTGTCCTCGAACGTTGCCAGGTACGCGCCCGCGCCGAAGCCGCCGCCGGCGTCCGTCACCACGATCCCGTCGCCGCTCGTCTCCGCCGTGTTCGGCAGCGCGCCAGCGAGCGTCCCCGTGAAGGTCCCGCCCACCACCTCGAGCGCCGCCCCGTCGCGACCGGGCGCCGAGAGGAACAAGGCGGCGTCGGTGTTCCCGCTGGACACCACGTCCTCGAGGCAGCCACTGCTGAACCCCTGCACCTGCACGCCGCGCCCCAGCGCGCCGTCCACGTCGAGGGTGTCCGTCACGCTCAAGCCCGCGACCTCGATGAAGCCGGCGTCCACGAGCACCCCGACTCCCGTCGCGTCAGTCACCGTCACGTCTGTCAGCACCGTGGGCGCCGCCGCGCTGCTCCCCGCCGGCAGACCCGTCTGCACCGCGATCCCCCAGCCGATGTCGTCCTCCGGGGTCACCGCGGTCACCGTGACCCCCACCAGCTCGGCCACCGTCGCCACGCCGTCCACCACCACGCCCGCCCGGGTCGCGGCGTCCACCATGACGTCCTGTACGACCACCGCGCCGCCGGCCCCGGCGCCCCCGTGGATGACAAGGTTTCGGCGCCCGGCCGACAACGTCAGGTCCCGGATCACCACGTCGTCCGCCCCCGCGCCTGTCACCTGGGCCACCGGGAGCAGGTCGCCCGGATCGCCGTTCGGCAGAACCTCGACGACGCCGAGGAGGGTGGTCTCGTCGGCCCCGCAGCCGGTCAGCTCGAGGCCTGCGTGGGACGCGTCCAACAGGAAGCCCGCGTCGTAGCTGCCTGACGCCACCGCGATCGATCCCTCGCCCGCCAGCAGCTCCAGCGCGCTGTCCGCGGCCCCGCCCGGCGTCCAGAGCTCCGTCAACGGCGCACCCAGACTCCCGTCGCCGCCCGGCGCCGCCGCCGCGTCCACGTGCAGCCGCCCACTCGCGGGCGCCGTCCCCCACACCCCCTCGCAGGGATGCGGCGCCGGCTCCGCGACGCAGCCCGCGAGTCCCCAGAGCGTCGCGCTCAGCGCGCTCCAGGCCACGATCGTCCGGTGCGGCTGCATGGCCCTCCTCTCGACCGAGTAGCATCGGGGCGTCTGGTCCCCGATCGGTGCGCGGCTGGGGTCGAGCGTCCGACGGGTCCGCCGCGCGAGGGAGAGTATGCAGGTCGCGCCTGTGCTGCTGCGCGTCCTCCCCGACGAGGGGGGCTCGGTGCGGATCGAGGTCTCCGACGGCGCCGGACGCCCGGCGCACGCTGTGATCGACGAGGACACCCTCGCGGCCACGTCCACCCGCACCGCCCAGCTCCTCCGCCCGTCCATGGGCGTGCTCCTCCCGGGACAGGACCGCCAGGTCACCGAAGCCGAGCAACAGGCCGGCAGGCTCCTGGCCGCCCTCGTCCGCCAACCCTCCCTCGCCCCGCGCCTCGACACACTCCTCGGTCACGCGGCCGGCGCCGGACAGCAGGCCGTCGTGGTGGTCGACGCCGAAGACCCGCGCGCCCGCGCCCTGCCCTGGGAGCTCCTCGCGGACGCGGCCGGCGATGGGCTCGAGCTCTCCGGCATCCCGGTCGTCCGACGCCTCGACGCGCCCCCCGCCCCGCCGGTCGACCCCACCCGGAGCGGCGTCGGCGCCTGGTCCCCGTCGCCGGACGACCCGGTCTGCGCCCGTCGCCTCGCCACCCTCGACGACCACTCCGCCCCCGCCTGGCTCCACGTCGTCTGCCACGGCACGGCGGACGCGCAGGGCGTCGCCCTGGTCGCCGACGGCGCCGAGGTCGCCCCCACGTCCGCCGCCCACGCCCTCGGCCGCCACCTCCGAGGCGCGCGCGCCGCCATCCTCGAGGTCTGCGACTCGGCGGGGGGCCCCACGGAGACCGACACCCTCGCCAGCGCCGTCCTGCGCGCCGGAGCCCGCGCCTGCGTCGCCCCCCGGCAGCGCCTCGCCGCGGACGCCGCCGCCGCCTTCGCGTCCGGCTTCCACGCCCACGAGGCCAACCTCCTCGGCCGCCTCCTCGCCGGGCGCGCCGCCGTCCGCGCCCTCGCGAGCCCCCGACCCGACGCCCGCTGGCATGTCCCCGCGCTGCACATCGGAGACCTGCGGGTCCTCTCGGACGCCGCCGAGGCGGCCTGGCCCGGCTGGCCCCCCACTCTCGCCGCCGTCGCCCGCGCCGCCACCGCCCGCGCCGTCCAGGGCTTCGTCGGCATCGAGCACCTGCTGGATGCGCTCGCCGCCGTGGACGCCGACGGCCGCGCCGCGATGGTCGGCCGCAGCCTCGCCGCCGGCCGGACCGCCGAGCTGCTCGCCGGCCTCGGCCGGCTCACCCCGAAGGACGCCGCCGCCCCGCTGACCCTCACTCCCCACCTGCGCCGCGTCGGCGCGGCGCTCCCCCCCGACGCCTCGACGGAGGCGCTGTGGGAGCTCCTCCTCTCCGACGTCGCCGGGTTCCACGGCCTGCTCGGCCTCCCCATCCCCGCCCGCACGCCGCTGTCCGCCGGGAGCGCCACCCACGAGCTCGCCGAGGGCGGTCCCGCCCGGGGGCTACGGGTCCTCGGAGGCCCCGAGGACGGACGCCGCCTCTCCCTGCGCCTCGGCGACTCGATCGGGCGCGCGTCGTCCTCCTCCTCCGCCGACCACCGCCTCTACGACGGCAGCCCCGCCGAAGACGGCTTCCTCTCGCGGCGCGCCCTCGTCTGGGGGGAGCGCGGCCGCGTGGACGTCCTCCGCAAGGCGACGCTGCACCGGGCTGGCGAGACGTCGTCGGTCCAGGGCGTCATGACGGTCCTCGTTGGCGACGTCCTGACGGTGGGCGCCTGCACCCGCCTCCTGGGGGTCCCGTGACCTGGCGCTGGCGGGAGGACGACGCGGCGGCCTCCACCGCCGACGCCGCGCTCACCGAGGCCGCCCTCAGCTCCGACAACCTCGCCCGCCTCGACGCCCTCGGTGGCTGGGTCGAGGACCGACGCCGCGCCTGGGACGCCGAGGTCTTCGCGCCCCACCCTACTCGCGACGCCGAGGCCGCCACCCTGTGGGCGGGCTGGCTCAGCGGCGCGCCTTGGGGGATCAAGGAAGGCTGGGAGGCGCGATGGCTGCCGGACGCGCGCAAGGTCTTCGCCGGCGTCGCCATCGCCCGAGGCCTGCCGGACGGGGCCCGCCGCAACGTCATCGACGACCTCGCCGAGACGTTCTTCTACCGCCTCCTCGGCGCCGGCGACGGGCTTCCAGGGTGGGCCGAGGTCGCCGTCCGGACGCTCGAGACCCAGGCGCCCGTCGCCCCCATCGTCGCCGCCCTCGACGACCGCGCTCGCCACACTGCTGGGACCTGCGTCGCCGCCCGCGGGCACTGGCGACGCACCGTCGCCCGGCACCTCCCCCGTCGTCTGCGCACCGACCGGGCCCGGGCCGCCGCCGACCTCCTCGCGGACCCTCTCGCCGCCGAGGTCCACATCGACCTGCATGTCACGCTGCGCCTCCTGGAGGCGTGGGCGCAGGGCAGTCCTCCCGACCGAGACCGCGCCATCGTCCTGCAGAACCGGGGGCGAGCCCGGGGTCGCTTGCGCGCGCTGGCCGCCGCGGGAGGAGCCGCCGCCCTGGCCGAGCCGCTGCTGGCGCTCGACGCGCTGGACGCCCGCACCCGCGCTGCGCTGCGACGGTACGCCTGGGCCTGGGCGACCCAGGAGCTCAGCTGGGGATTCACGCTCTCTCCCGAGCGGCCGGTCACGCCGCCGTGCCCGCTCCTCGCCGCAGACCAGCTCCCCGACGCGGAGGCCGTCTGGCCCGAGACGCGGACCTGGATTCTCCTGGTGGTCCTCCGGGGCCGCCTCGCCCACCTGCGGGCCTGGGTGGCCACCGGGAGCACCGGCGATCGGGACACCACTTGGGGGCGGCTGCTGAAGGACCTCCCCGAGACCCTCATCGGCGACGGCCGCGGGCCGGCTCGCTACGCCGGGACCCGCGCTCTCCTCGCAGACACACTGGACGACGCCCTCGACGAGCTCGCCCCCGTGTTGGGGCAGATCGCCGCCGCGAAGCCCGGTCGTACCTTGCGCGCCGCCGTCGATGCCCTCCTCGGCCCCGTCTGGAGCGACGCCGTCTCCCGCCCCGCCTCCGGCTTCCCCACGATGCAGCGCCACGCCGTCGCCTTCGCCGCGGCGCTCGAATCGGGGACGGGCCCCCTCGCTCCTTCGGAAGGCGACGATGCTGACTGACACGCAGCTCCTGGCGTTCCTCTGCGAGGCCCTCGAGCCGGACGACGCCGCCGAGGTGCGCGCTGCGTTGGCCGATCCGGACGTGGCGGCCCGTCTGTCGCTCCTCGCCCGCCAGCTTCACGAGCCTCCTCCGCCGCCGGCGTTCCGCATCCCTCCGCCAGGCGTCCCCGGAGGGCAGCGACCGTTCCTCGCGCTCCACGTCCCATCGGACCTCCACGACGGGCCGATCACGCCGGGAGGCATCGCCCAGGTGCGGCTCGAGGACCCGCGCCCACCGGACCAGGTCTGGCTGGTCGTCCTGCGGCACACCGAGCGATGGGAGGTCGTGTTCCCCCACCCCGGAGACGCCCGCGTACGTCTCGATCAGCTCGCGCCCCACCCCGACGGCGGACGGCAGCTCGATCTGGTGGTTGGCCCCGAGGTGGGGGAGCAGCGCTGGGCCGTCGCCCTGCCGTCCCTCGGGCTGTCGGTGGAGGACGCCGCCAACGATGGCTGGGCCGGCCTGCGCGCCGGGCTCCTCGACGGCAGCGTCCCGGTCGTCGCGGTGGCGCTGGAAGTGGGATGATGGCGCCGGTCGGTCCACCCCTCGGGGGTTCGCACGGATCGGGGACCGACCCCTGTGATGCTTTTCCCTCCGAACCGCGCGGTCGCCGCGCCCGCCCCGGAGCTTCGATGTCCCGCACCCTCCTCAAGGCCGCCTTCCTCGCCACCCTCTGTTCGCTGCTCATGGGCGCATGCCCGCAGCGCATCGACGCGGACCAGGACGGCGTCTTCAGCGGCACGGACTGCGACGACGCGGATCCGTTCACCTTCCCCGGCGCGCCGACCGACTTCTGCGACGGCAAGGACAACGACTGCGACAACACGATCGACGAAGACGTGACCGCCGTGACCGTCTTCGCCGACCAGGACCGGGACGGGTACGGGGACCCGAACATCACCGCCACGGCCTGTGCCTACCCGGGCGGACCCTACGCGGCGAACGGGGACGACTGCGACGACCTGAACGGGGCGATCAACCCGGGCGCCGGTGACTCGGGGTGCGACGGCATCGACAACGACTGCGACGGCGACATCGACGAGGACACCACGTCGGCGCTCCCGGTCTACGCCGACCAGGACGGGGACGGGTACGGGGCCGGCGCGCCGCTCGGTGCCTGTGCCACCGGCGTGATCAACGCCGACGACTGCGACGACACGGACCCGAACGTGCACCCGGGGGTCCCCGCCGACACCTGCGACAACCCGTCGGATGCGGACTGCGACGGCCAGTCCAACGAGGACGCGGTCGACACCGACTGGTACCAGGACCTCGACGGCGACGGCTGGGGAGGTTTCCTCGCCGTCACCACGTGCTCCTCCGCCCCCGTCCAGGGGCTGATCACCCAGGGCGGGGACTGCGACGACAACACCGCGGCCATCAACCCCGCCGCGACCGAGGTGTGCAACTTCGCCGACGACGACTGCGACGGCACCACCGACGAGGGCTTCACCACGGTCACAGCCACGCCGGACACCGACGGAGACGGCTACGGCGCCGCGGGCGCGACCCAGTTCGCGTTCTGCGTGCTCCCCAGCGGGTTCTCGTCGACGATGACGGACTGCGACGACGCAAACGCCGCGGTCCACCCCGGTGTCCCCACCGATCTGTGCGACACCTTCGACAACGACTGCGACGGTTCCGTGGACGAGGACCAGCCGCCGCAACAGCGCTGGTACGACAGCGATGGAGATGGATTCGGCGTAGGAGCCGCCGTCATGACGTGCAGCTCCGGGCCCCCCTGGGCGCTCTCGGACGGCGACTGCGACGACAACAGCGCTGCGGTCTCGCCCGTGGCAGCTGAGGTCTGCAACAGCATCGACGACGACTGCGACGGCACCGTCGACAACGGCCTCAGCACGCTCTGGTACGTGGACGTCGACAACGACGGCTACGGCGACCCGAACACCCTGCCGACGCTCTCGTGCCTGCCGATCCCCGGCCGGGTGCAGGACAACACCGACTGTGACGACCAGAACGGCGGCGCGAACCCCGGGGTGACGACGGACCTCTGTGACTGGGCAGACAACGACTGCGACGGATCTGTGGATGAGGACCAGCCCCCCACGACCTACTACACCGACGCCGACTACGACGGATACGGCGGCAACTACGGCGGGAGCCAGTTCTGCACGCTGCCGACGAGCATCCTCCCCTACGTACAGAACAACACCGACTGCAACGACGGCAACTCAGCGGTCAACCCCGACGCCTCCGAGGTCTGCGGCAACGGCGTCGACGACGACTGCAACGGCCTCGTCGACGACGGCGCCGCCCAGGCGAGCCTCTGGTACGTGGACTCCGACGGCGACGGCTACGGCGACCCGAACACCCTGCCCACGTCCTCATGCACGCCGGTCGCCGGTCGCGTCCAGGACAACACCGACTGCGACGACACCAGCGCGGGCACCAACCCCGCCGCTCTCGCGGACCTGTGCGACCTCGCCGACAACGACTGCGACGGCACCATCGACGAGGACCAGCCGTCCCAGACCCGCTACCTGGACACGGACGGCGACGGCTACGGCGTCACCGGCGCCGGCATCCAGACCTGCAACCTCACGGGGCCGCCCTGGGTCGTCTCGGACGGCGACTGCGACGACGGCAACGCCACCATCTGGCCCGGCGCGCCGGAGCTGTGCAACGGCATCGACGACGACTGCGACATCCAGGTCGACGAAGGGTTCCTCGTCGTCGCCGCCACGCCGGACACGGACGGGGACAGCTTCGGCGACGCGAACGCCACGCCGACGAACTTCTGCGCGCTCGCCGCCGGGTTCTCGACGACGATGACCGACTGCGACGACACAAACGCCGGGATCTTCCCGGGCGCCCTCGATCTCTGCGACGGCATCGACAACGACTGCGACACCCAGATCGACGAGAACGCCGCACCCTTCGACCAGTACCCGGACGCGGACGGCGACGGGTTCGGGTACTTCAACGTCGCGCCGATCTCAGCGTGCGCGGCGGTCGTCGGCTACGTGGCCAACGACGACGACTGCAATGACAGCAACGCGTCGATCAACCCCACGGTCCCCGTCGATCTCTGCGACAGCATCGACAACGACTGCGACTGGCAGATCGACGAGGACGCCACCCACAACATCTACTACCCGGACTTCGATGGGGATGGCTTCGGCGGCAGTAACCCCGTCTACAGCTCCTGCTATCCCCAAAACCTCCCGACGACGATCGAGGACTGCAACGACTACGACGCGGCCATCAGCCCGACCGCGACCGAGGTGTGCGGGAACGGGGTGGATGACGACTGCGACACGCAGATCGACGAGGGCTGCTCGGGCGGGGGAGGACCCACCAACGTATGCGGACCCATCAACACCGACACCACCTGGTCCGGGGCCATCGAGATGACCTGCACCGTCGACGTGGTGGGCGGCGCCACCCTGACCGTCGCCCCGGGCACCACCGTCTCCGCCCACAACGCCGCGGAGCTGACGGTGGGCGTCCACGGCCCCGGCTCCATCGACGTGGCCGGCACCGTGGCCAGCCCCGTGGTCTTCACCTCGGTCGCCACCAGCCCCGCGCCCGGCGACTGGGGAGGCCTCTTCGTGGGCGCCCAGAGTGGCAGCTCCAGCCTCTCGAACCTGACCGTGTCCTACGGGGGCGGGCTGGGCACCTGCCTCTTCTTGGTCGACCTGCCGACGACAATGACGGTCACGAACGTGGCCGTGGACTTCTGCGGCGGGCCCTCGGGCTGGATCATCGGCAACAGCGACGTGGACCTGCTGGGCGCCGTGGCCGCGAACAACACCGGCGAGGGCATGCTCATCACCCAGGACTCCACCGTGGGGGCGCTGTCGGGGCTAGTCCTCACCGGCAACGCCGGGCGCCCCGGGACGATGCCGCTCACGGTCGCCTCGCTCCTGGAGCCCGGCTTCACCCTGTCCGGCAACGGCGACGACCGCATCGAGGTCACCGGCGGCATCATCGACGCACAGATCTCCATCCCCGACGTGGGCCTGCCGTACCTGCTGATGACGGACGTGTGGGTCGAGAACGCCACCGCGGGAGCCGCGGTGCTCACCCTGGAGAACGGGGTGAGCATCGAGGTGGGCCAGCCGGTGGGGATCTACACGGGCCAGGCGGGCTTCGGGACGCTGGACGCGTCGGCTGGTGGGATCACCCTGACCAGCGGCTTCTCACCGCCGGCCCCCGGCGACTGGCTCGGCGTGGACCTCGGAGCCAGCGACGAGGGCTCTGTGTTCGACGGGGTGTCCATCTCCTACGGGGGCGGCAACGGCTTCGGCAACGTGCGGGTGGCTGCGGGCGACGCCGCGTTCGTCTCGGGCAGCTCGGAGTTCAGCTCCGCGTATGGGCTCTACCGGGCCAACGGCGCACAGCCGAACATCCAGCCGGCCTGGACGTTTGCGAACAACCTCTCTGGCGACCTGTTCTGACGAGCGGAGCGCGCCCCTCCCGACGGAGCGCCTGACACCAGGCGGCGACCGCTACTCGTTGCAGACCGAGTCGAAGAACGCCTTCATCTCGGGGAAGAACCCGTCGGGCCGCCACTCGTGGCCGAAGGCGTAGTCGAAGTGGGTCCCGGTCACCTGCCCCGCGTTCTCGAACATGTCGCGCACGTCCTCGACCGCCGCCCGGGGGACGATGTTGTCGGTCTCGCCGTGGATGAAGAACCCGGCGCAGTCGTGGTCCCACGGCGTGTCCGGCCACGGCGAGAACGGGTTGCTCCCCGCGTGGTTCGCGATGCTCGCCAGCCGCTCCCCGTGGAGATAGCCCAGGAGCGTCGCGGCGCGTCCTCCGGCCGATGACCCCGCCGCGTGGATGCGGTCCAGGTCGATGTCGTAGTTGGCGGCGACCACGTCGAGGGCGTCGTCGAAGAACGCCTCGTCGGTGTTCGAGCCGGTCCAGTTGATCTGCCCGCCACCCGTGTCCCCGGGGTTGGCGAGGATGGTGGTCCAGCCGTAGTCCTCGGCCCAGTCCAGCATCCCGAGACCCTCGAAGATGGCCTCGTTCTCGCTGCGTACCGTCGGCATGCGCCGCCCCACCAGCAGGAGCACCGGCGTCGGGGTGACCGTCGCGCTCGACGGCGAGTACACGAGGGTGTGGTACTCAGCGCTGCCTTCGCCCGTCACCACGTTGCCCGCCTGGTCGAACCAGACCAGCGCGTCCAGCGCGCCGCCCGACCCGCCCGACGCCTCGCCGCAGACGCTGTCGTCGTCGTTCGCGACTGCGTCGTCGTCGTTCGCGGCGTCGTCGTCGTTCGCCTGGGGGCAACCGGCGAGGAGAAGGAGCAGGACGGGGACCAGGGGCCAGTCGACTCGGGACACGGTGCACCTCCGAGGGCCGACCGTAACAGCCGGACCGGCAGCGGACACGGGTCCCGTGTCACCTCACACCCGCGCGACCGCCAGCCCTGTGGCAAGTGCCACCACCGTCGGTGCGCCTCCCCCGCCCATCGGCCGATGGCGTACCGATCGCCGCGTTGGTCTGCATCTTGCTCTCTGCCCGGGGGAACCCGAACGGCGCGCCATGAGCCGCCGAGGAGAACCGATGCTGCACTTCGTCACTGGTGACATCCTGCTGTCCGACTCGAACGTCATCGCCCATGGCGTCGCCCCGGGCGACCACTTCGAGAACGGCCTCGCCTTCGCCCTCCGCGAGCGGTGGCCCGGGATGTACAAGGACTTCCGCCACTTCTGCCATGCGCAGCACCCCAAGCCCGGCTCCCTGTGGACGTGGGGCGGACCCGGCGGGGCGCGGATCGTGAACCTCTTCACGCAGGAGCCGCCGAGCGGTCACCACGGGACCGGTCACCCCGGACCGGCGAAGGTGAAGCACGTGAACCACTCGCTGCGGGAGCTCGCGAAGCTCATCGAGGAGGAGGGATGGACATCCGTCGCTCTGCCGAAGCTCGCGACCGGTGTCGGCGACCTCGAATGGGGCGACGTGGAGCCGCTGATCGAGAAGCACCTCGGCGGACTGGACGTGGATGTCTACGTCTACGAGACGTTCCACGCGGGCGAGAAGGCCGCCGAGGCCTGAGCGTTGGCGGGACTCACCCCACGCACTGGACCAGCGCCACGAGCCAGCGCGCGTGGCCCGAGAGCATCTCCATCGACGTGAGCTCCTTCTCGGACTCCGGCGCGAAGTAGCCCGTCCCGAGGTTGGCCACCGCGACCCCCGCATCGAGGAACGGGTCGACCCCGGTGCCACCGCGGATGGGCATGACCAGCACGGCCTCCCCGATGGCCATCCCCGCCTGCTTCGCCCAGCGCACGAGCTCCGGCCGGTCCGCGAGGCGGGGTCCCATGTTCACGTACTGGTGGACGATGGACGCCGAGTTGCCGGTCAGCTCCTGCACGTGGGCGATGCGGGCGCGCAGGCCGTCTTCGGTGAAGTCGCGCAGGCGCAGGTCCAGGCGGACGCCCTGTTCCACGGGCAACGCCCGGTACGGGTGCGAGTAGCCGTCGTGGCCCGCGGACTCCTCCGCGAGGAGGGTGAAGCCCGGGTCCGACCCCAGGAACTCGGCCACCCACCCGAGCATGCGGGCCGCCGCGGCGTCCGGGGTGAAGCCCGACGGCAGCGGGATCTCGTCCCACCCCGCGCCGCGAGGACGGTGCGCGCCGACGACGTGCTCGAGCGTGGCGAACAGGGCCGCGTGGTCCCAGCTCGCGAAGACCACGTCCGCATCGCAGTCCCGCTGGGGGTCGCTCTTGAACCCGACGCAGATGGCCGCCGGCGCCGCCGCGGCCGCCGCCTCCGCCGCGAAGCGGGTCGCGGCGCGGTGCCCCTCCGCCTTCGCCGTGGCCCCGTGGGTGTTCACCCCGCGCAGGCGCACCGCCACGAGCTGACGCCCCGCCAGGTCCACGTCCTCCTTCGGGAAGAGGACCGAGGCGCCCGCCGCGTTGAAGTTCTCCACGTTCACCTCGAACGGATCGAGCCCGTCGACCGTGTAGCCACTCCGCACGCCGCGCTCGGCGAGGAGCGCCGCGAGGCCGGTCAGCGCCTCCATGCGGCCGATCTCCTCGTCGGGTCGACCGATGAGGAGCAACGGCGGATGGGGGATCTCCGGGTTCTCCGCGAGGAGCCAGGAGAGCGTCATCATGTGGGTGAGGCCGAGCTTGTCGTCGAGCCCGAAGGGGGCGCGACCGCCTCCGTGGAGCACGCCCTGACCCACGTAGGTCTGGAGCGACGGGTACGTGGCCACGTCCACGGTGATCGCCGGGTTCTCGGGCCAGACCAGCGGCGAGCCGTCCCAGGCTGGCGCCAGCTCGAGCGCGTCGACGGGCTCGGTCCCCTTCGCCGTGTCCAGGTGGACCATCAGCGCCAGGGGCTCCGCGGCCGCGAGGCGCCCTCGGCCGGGGAAGGTCGCGATGACGTTGGCGTGGTCGTCCTGCTCCACCTCGGCGCCGTACCGGGCGAAGAACTCCCCCACCTGCCGTGCGAGCTCCGCCTGGCCCGGGGTGGACGGGATCGACGCCGAGAGCTCGTCGGAGGCGGACTCCACGGAGACCACCGCCTCCAGGTGGGCGCGGGCGCGCTCGGCGATGACGTCGTCGGACTGGGCGGGCGAGAGGAGTGCGTCGGACATGGGCGGAGTGTAGTGGGCCTCCTGGCCTCCGGCGCGCGCCTCTACGCGCCTGGCGTCCGGAGCGTTAGGATGCGCGCCGGCCCGCGAGGGAGCTGACCCGGAGTCGGCTCGACGGGCCCGGAGCGTCCATGGGCCGACGGATCGGACTGCTGCTGCTCGTGCTGCTCCTCGCCGGGGGCGCGTTCGCGGGCTGGTACTACACGAGCGGCTCCTCGGGCGTCCCCGCGGCGAGCGACGGCGAGCCCGTACCCGCGCGCCCCGACCACTTCACGATCGCCTGGGCCGGCGACACGATGCTCGGCTGGAACGCGGACAAGATGCTGAAGAAGAAGGGGGTCGGGCACGTGCTCGGGCGCCTGAAGCCGCTGCTCGTCGCGGACTACACCGTCATCAACGTCGAGGCGCCCATCACCGGTCTCGTGCGGGAGGACATGCCCGAGAAGGACCGGCTGTGGACGTACAACATCCGCCCGGAGGTCTTCACGGGGTTCGCGGACATCGGCGTCGACGCCTTCTCCCTGGCGAACAACCACCTGTACGACCGCGGCGACCAGGGTGTCCTCGACACCTTCGCCGCCGCCGCCGCCAACGACATGAAGTACTTCGGCGCGGGGATGGACCGCGCGGAGGCGGTGGCGCCGCTGCTCATCGAGACCCCTCACGGGGCCGTGGGAGTCGTGGGCTTCAGCCACAAGGGACCCCGCCTCAAGGCCGCCCAGAAGGACAGCCCCGGCCTCGTCTACATGGGCCGCAAGCAGTACGAGCAGGGGTACAAGGCGGCGAAGAAGGCCGGGGCCGACATCGTCATCGCCTTCCCCCACTGGGGCGTCAACTACGGCGAGGTGCGGCCCCAGGAGATGCGGACGGCGGAGCTCTTCGCCGAGCTCGGCTACGACATGGTCATCGGCCACGGCCCACACGTGCAGCAGCCGGTGGCTCGCTTCGGAGACACTCCGGTCCTGTACTCCCTCGGGAACTTTGTCTTCAGCACCCAGGGGCGCTTCCAGAAGCTCGGGGACAAGGACCCGTACGGGCTCGTCGCGAAGACGTTCGTCGGGCCGCGGGGCATCGAGCGCATCGAGCTGCGCTGCATCCTCGTGGACAACCTCGTGGTGAAGTACCGGCCGCGGGAGTGCAACGCGGAGGAGCGGGCGGACAGCTTCGCCAAGCTCGGGCCGGCCGTGAGGGTGGAGGGGGACGCGGCCGTCGTCGCCTTCTGACGACTCGAGCCACGCCCCCCTCGTCGCGCCAGGGGTGGCGCATCCCCTCCTCCGGGGATCGCTACTGCAGGGAGTGGCTGACCGTGCCTGTCGCGGTGACGCCCCCGACGTCCACCGTCCACGTCGACGGACCCGGGTCGTTCACCGCGCAGTCGCGCAGGATGACGTAGAGGTCCGCGGTCATCAGGGGCGGGAGCTCGGTGGTCACCGAGGACGGCGGCACCGGGACGTCGCCGAAGAGCCCGCCCGCCGGGAACACGTCGATCCCGAACTTCTGGTTCCCCAGCGCGGTCTGCCCCATGCTCGCCGTCAGCGCGACCGGCTCGGTCGTCCCGTTCGTCGCGCTCACCGTGAAGGCGTCCCGCGGACAGGGCGACGCCCCGGCAGTGAACGTCTCCACCGCGCTCATGTCGTTCACCCCGTAGGTGCCCGTCGGCGGCATCACGAGGCTGGCCGTCTCCGACTTCACGACCTGGCACGGGAACATCACGAAGTCCGACATGTTCACGGCCTGCTGGCAGTCGGCGTTTGGGACGCAGTCGTAGTCCATCGTCAGCGTCCACTCGATCTCGGTCGCCGAGGTGAACGTCCCGGTCTGGGTGATCTCCCCCTCCGCGAGGACCTCGATGTTCGGGAAGATCCCGTCGATCACGGCGGGCACCGTGATCGTGTCGCACGTCACGTTCGCTCCGTCCACGTCACACGCCAGCGGCTCGCCGGCGATGCCGCCCGTCGCGCCGATGCGCCAACGCCCGTCCTGCTCGTACCAGGTGTAGGCGTTCGTGTTCACGTTCTCGGCGATGCCGCAGGTGTTCGTGGGCCAGGACTGGGCCGTGCGACCCCAGATGCCTTCGCTCTCCTCACCAGCCGCGTCGTCGTCATCGGCCGCGTCGTCGTCATCGGCCGCGTCGTCGTCGTTCGCGGCGTCGTCATCGTTCGCGGCGTCGTCGTCGTTTGCGGCGTCGTCGTCGTTCGCGGCGCTGTCGTCGTCGTCGCCCGTCGGGCAGCCGACGAGGGGGAGGGCGAGCAGGAGCGCCGCCAGCCAGGGGCTCAGGGGATGCTTGGTCATGTCGTCCTCCAGCTCAGGGGGCCCAGGGGTGCGAGCCGAAGGCGGCGCCCATCTCGGTGACGACGTAGCCGGAGATCGACCCGACGGTGTCTGCGTCGCCTTCGAAGTCCATCCCCATGAAGAGGTTGGGCGAGGTGTTGTCGACCGTCTGGCACGCGGTCTCGGCGACCTCCGCCGCGGTGCGGGCGCTCGTCCAGACCCGGAGGTCATCCAGGTCCGAGTACGGCGGGGTCTGCCCGACGTTGCCGAGGATGATCCGCTGCCCGGCTCCGAACTGCCCCAACCAGTTGGCGGGGAACTGGTCCGTGGGCGACTGAGCGACTCCGTCGAGGTACCAGGTCATCGTCCGCGAGCTCGCCTCGTAGACGACCGCGTGGTGCTGCCAGTCCGTCGTCGCCGACCACCACGGCCCGTCCGAGTCGGCGTTGACGCCGTTGCCGCCCCGACCGGCCACCCGCAGGAACTCGTCCGAGGCGATGGTGAGGTGGAAGTAGTCGGGGATGGACTGCTGGTTTCCCTCTTCGAGGTGGATGCCGAAGATCCGGAAGTCGTTCCACTGGCTTCCGGTCACGGCCCGACGCCAGAACTCGACGGTCCAGTCCGTCGTGCCGAAGGCCGCCCAGGGGCTCGACGTCTGGAAGATGATCCGGTCCTCGGTCAGGGTCCCGTACTGGTTCCCAGTCTCGGCGCGGTCCACGAGGCCGTCGCAGTCGTTGTCGACGGAGTCCCAGCAGTCCTCCACCGCGCCCGGGTTGATCGCCGGGTCCGTGTCGTCGCAGTCGACGTCGTCCGTGTAGCCGTCCGAGTCCCCGTCCGTGCCGGTGGAGTCGTCGTCGTCCGCTGCGTCGTCGTCGTCCGCTGCGTCGTCGTCGTCCGCCGCGTCGTCGTCGTCCGCCGCGTCGTCGTCGTCCGCCGCGTCGTCGTCGTCCGCCGCGTCGTCGTCGTTCGCCGCGTCGTCGTCGTCGGCTGCGTCGTCATCGTCGGCCGCGTCGTCGTCGTTGGCGGCGGAGTCGTCGTCGTCGCCGGAGGGGCAGCCCGCGACGGGGACGAGCAGTCCCAGGGCGGCGAGCAGGAGGAAGAGGTTGCGGGTCATGTCGAGAAGCTCCGTCAGGCACCGTCGTGGTGCGGTTGGGCCCGCGAGGGGCATGCACCTGGTGTTTGCGAGGCGCGTGCCAGACGCCGACAACCCAGTCACTGGTTGACTGATCGACGGTCAGCCACGTGGCGAGCCCGGCGCGGGCGGGCGCTCCGCCCCCAGGACCCGCCCCATCGCCCGCTGTGCACCTGCACAGAACTGCACACACGGTGGCAGGTACCCGGTTCTTGGTGGTCACCCCACTGCACAGTGGGAAGGGCCCCGGTAGGCTTCGCCGGTGAAGCCGGATCTCCACCCCCCTCTGCCCACCCTCGACGACGGTCCGCCCGACACGCCGTCGGACGGGTGGGACCGCACCCCGAGCCGCCTCGCGGTGGGCGACGTGGTGGACCGGTACGAGGTGGAGGCCCTCATCGGCGAGGGTGGGGTCGCGTCGGTGTATCGGGTGCGCCATCGCACGCTCGGCTCCCTGCACGCGCTCAAGGTCCTCCACAGCTTCGGAGGGGACCTCGCCGACCGGCTCCTCGCCGAGGGACGGGTGCAGGGAAACCTCGATCATCCTCACGTCGTCCGGGTCCAGGACACCCTGGACGCCCACGGCTCGCCAGCGCTCCTCATGGAGTACGTCGCCGGGCGGACCCTGGCGGCGCGGCTGCGGGAGGGGCGACCGTCCCTGGCGGAGGCGGAGCGGATCTTCCTCGCGATCCTCGACGGCGTCGGCCACGCCCATGCCCTCGGTGTCGTCCACCGGGACCTGAAGCCCGCGAACGTGCTGCTGACGGACGACGGGGACGTCCCCAAGGTGGGCGACTTCGGGATCGCAAAGCACCTGTCGGGGGACGACGGGCTCCTCACCACGGCGACCGGCCGGTTCATGGGGACGCCCGCCTACATGGCTCCGGAGCAGATCCGCGACCCGAAGTCCGTGGACGCCCGGGCCGACATCTTCGCCCTCGGCGTCATCCTCTACGAGCTGTGCTGCGGCCAGCGCCCGTTCCAGGGTGAAGACGTGCTCTCGCTGCTGAACGCAGTGTCCAACGCCGAATACACCCGCCCCGACACCCTCAACCCCACCCTGCCGCCGCGGATCGTCCGCGCGATCGAGCGCTGCCTCGAGACCGACCCGGCCAACCGGTTCGCGAGCTGCTCCGCGCTGCGCGCCGGACTGCAGCCGACGGCACCTCAGCCCTCTCCCGAGATGCGGCCGCGGGGGGTGGGGCCCCTCGTCGTCGCGTCGGTCCTCGCCGCCGTCCTGGGCGCCGGCATCGCGTGGACGCTCAAGCCCGCCCCCGGCACGACGGTGGACCAGCTCCGGGCCGCCGCCTGGGAGCGCGCGACCCGGGCACCGGGGGAGGCCCTCGCGCTCCTGCGGGCGGCGGAGGTGGCGGCGCGGGAGCAAGGCGCGGGCTCGGTTCTGACGGTGGAGGTGCTCGATCGGCTCGAGGACGCCGGGGCCGCGGTCCAGATCATCCCCGCGCGCGACCAGGTCGTGGGTGTGGCGCTGCACGAGGCCTCGGGACACCTCGCGACCGGACACGTCACCGGCCAGTACGCCGTGTGGAGCCTGGACGACGGCCGCGAGCTGCACCGGTCGACGAGCGGCGTGGGCACGATGCTGCGGGAGCTGCACCTCGTCGCGAACGGGACGCGGCTGCTGCTGCGCCCCTGGTACGGCTTCGGCGAGGGCGCGGGCTACGGAGCGCCGCGGTCCATCGCCGTCCCGAGCGGCGAGGTGGTGCACACGTTCGCCCACGGCGAGTACACGCGCGGCTTCGCCATGTCCGCCGACGAGCGCTGGCTCGTGACCACGGGGACCGGCCACGACGGCTCGGTGACCCTGTGGGACACCCGCACCGGGACGCCGAAGACCACCGCCAACTTCACCCACCTGCACCCTCAGTCCCTGGCCCTGTCGCCCTCGGGGGACCTGCTCGTGATGGGGAGTCGGCCTGACGGGGTGGACGGCGAGGGGACGCTGGTCGGCGCAGACACCCCCAGCCTGGTCCCCCGGTTCGAGATCAAGATGGGGAGCTCGGCGGTGTCGACGCGGTCCCTGTTCGCATCCGACGGTTCGACGGTGCTCATCTCCACCGAAGGCACGCTGGCCCTGGTCGAGCCCGACGGGGCCCTCCGGGCGCGGCTGGAGGAGGTCGCCGAGGACCCGATCGGCATCGCGCCCGACGGCGACCGGATCGTCTACCGCCGGGAGAGCAGCCTGATCCTCCGCGACGGACAGCTACGTGAGGTCGCCCTCCTCGACAGCCGCTCCCGCCCCGAGAAGCTCGCCTTCAGCGCCGACGGGCGGTGGCTCGCCGCCGGCTTCCTCGGGGGCGACGTCATCCTCTTCGACGCGGAGAGCGGCCAGTCGGTGCGCAGCCTGCCGGGCCATACGTCCCTCGTGCTCGCCCTCGCGCTCGGGCGCGACGGGACGCTGGTGTCGGGCTCCCGGGACGGGACCGCGCGGGTCTACCGGGACGTGCTGCCTGCGGCCGAGGCGGTCGAGCGTGTGATCCTCGGACGCCCCGGCGACGACAGCGGCCTGCTGCCCGGGGGCCTGCTCGTCTCCCGCCGGGGGAGCGGGCCCGTGCGGCTGCGTACCTCCGCGCGGGAGCTGGGGGAGTTCGCGTTCCGCGGGTCCTCGGTCCGGTGCGTCGGGCTCTCCCGTGACCACCGTCGGTTCGCCGCCGGCGGCGTGACCCAGAGCGGAACCACCCTGTACGCCCTGGACGGCGGCGCCCCACGCGAGCTCGTCCACTTCGCGTCCGGGGGACGGCATACGTGCGGCCTGAGCGCCGACGGCGAGGTCCTGGTGCGCGCGACCGACCAGGGGCGCATCGAGGGCGCGCTGCTCGTCGACGGGGAGCCCACCACCTGGTCCGCGGAGGGGCCGACCTTCCCCCGAAGCATGAGCATCTCGGACGACGGAGGGCTCGTCGCCGTCGCAGGGATGCAGGGCGACCTGCGCGTCGGCAGCGGGCGGGAGCCGGACGGGACCTGGCGCCGCCTGGCGACCCGGAAGAGCGGATGGCCGCTCACGTTGGTGTCCGCTGGCGGGGAGGTGGTGTTCGCCGGGACCTGGGAGGGCGACGGCCTGATCTGGGATCGGGGGCACGGTCCGCCGCGGGTCCTCGCCGGACACGACGACGCGATCATCCGCGCCGCCCTCAGCCACGACGGCGGGCGACTCATCACCGGGTCCTGGGACCGCACGGCGCGCATCTGGGACACCGCAGGCGGCACCGAGCTCCACGCCTTGCGCGGCCACAAGGGCGACGTGACCGCAGTGACCATCGACGGCGACGTGGCCTGGACCGGCAGCAAGGACCGCACGGTGCGCGCGTGGGACGCGACGACCGGGGCGCTGCTGGCGATCCACCGCGGACACGGCGGCGGCGTGGTCGAGCTCGAGCCCGACGGCGAGGGCGGGGCGTGGTCGAAGGACTCCCAGAACGTGGCGCTGCGGTGGCCGCCTCCGGATGGGGGGGCCGTGGACCCGCTGCTCGCGAGCGGAGCGGCGACGAACCTGCGGGTGTGCGCGGGCACGAACCACGTGGTCCCGGTGATCCCGTACCCCGAGCCGGCCTCGGTCTTCGCGCCGGAGGAGACCTGCCCATGACCGTCCCGTCCCACGAGCCCACCCCGTCGGCCCGCTCGGAGCTGGGCCGGGCGGTGCGCGCAGCGATGGCGGCAGACCGCGCGACGCTGCCGCGGGTCCGGGGGCTGGACGACGCGGTGCTCGCCCGCTGGTACGCCCGGAGGATCGGGGCCGCGTGGGTCCAGGAGCTGCGCGCCGAGCACGTGGACACCGACGTGGTGCCCTGGAGCGCGGGGGACGGCGGCCTGCTCTACCTGGCGGACGCCCTCCCTGACGAGTGGGCCGCGGAGCTCGACCGCGAGGTGGCGGCCGGGGGCCTGCGGACGCTGACCGTCGCAGGGGACGCGGTGGACGCCGACGGGGACTTCGTGGCCCGCGTCCAGGAGCTCGACGCGCTGCACGCGGTGGCGTCCGACCCCGACCTCGACGAGCTGCGGCGCAGCCTGCTGTCCCACTGCCGGAGCGCGGCTCCCGTCCACCTGACCGGGCCCTACGGCACCGACGCGGGCGACCTCGCGCGGTGGGCCCACGCCGTCCTCGACGACCGCCCCCTGTCGCTGCTCCGGGATGGGTCCTCCCGCCCGGGAGAGTGGCTGCTCGTGGAAGACATCGAGGAGCTGGACGGCGCGGATCGGCAGACGCTGGAGGACCGCCTGCGTGCGCCGGTGGCGGTGTCTCCGGGCCGGCGAGCGCGCCCTCGGCCCCGGCCCCGCCACCGGGCGCTGCGGACGATCGTGGGGCAGAGCGGGCAGCTGGTCGAGGTGCTGGAGCGGCTGCTCGTGCTGGCCCCGACGCGCCTGCCGGTGCTCGTGGTCGGTGAGCCGGGAGCGGGCAAGGAAGCGCTTGCGCGCGCGGTCCACGACGCCTCGGGGCGCAAGGGGCCGTTCGTCGCGCTGGACATGGGCGCGCTGCCCGAGGGGCTCGCCGAGGCGGAGCTGTTCGGGCACCGGCGCGGGGCGTTCACGGGCGCCGACCGGGCGCGGGTCGGTGCGTTCCGCACCGCGGACGGGGGCACGCTGTTCCTCGACGAGATCGGCAACGTGTCACCGGCGCTCCAGGCGAAGCTCCTGCGGGTCCTCCAGCAGGGCGTCGTGCGCCCTCTGGGCGAGGACGCCTCGGTCACGGTGAACGTCCGGGTGGTGGCGGCGACGAACGCGGACCTGGACGCACTGGTCCGGCGGGGCGAGTTCCGGCGGGACCTGCTCGGTCGCCTCGACGGGGCGACGCTTCGACTGCCTCCCCTGCGCGAGCGGCTCGACGACCTGGACGCGCTCGCGCGCCACCTCCTGAAGCACGGCGGCGACGGCGCGTGGTGTACGCCCGCCGCGCTCGAGGCGCTGCGAGGGCATGCCTGGCCGGGGAACGTCCGGGAGCTGGCGAACGTGCTGGCGTTCGCGTCCGCGGTGGCCGCGGGAGGGCTCATCGACGCGGAGCACCTGGGGGCGCTGGCGCCGAGGAACCGGCGCGCGACGCCGGTGCTCGTCACCTCCTCGACGCCGCCGGGCGATGAGGAGGGAGCTTGGGGGCTGGAGCGGGGAGTGGTGCGTCGGCTGACGGCGACGACCCTGCGGATCCCGGCGCTCCAGGACCGGTCGGCGGCCTCGCTGCGAGGGCGCGTGCTCGCAGGGCTGCCCGGGAGGCCGGTGGCAGGCGAAGCGATGCGGGCGCTCTGCGCGCGGCCGTGGTGGGGGAACCTGCCCGAGCTCGACGGGGTCCTCGCCGCGCTGCGGGCGCTGCCCCCCGGACCGATCACGCTCTCCCTCCTCCAGTCGCACCTGCCGCACTTGACGTCGCCCTTCGCAGCGACGCCGATCCGCACGCTCCTGTCGCCGAGCCGGGCGGGGGACCGCATCGACGGGCTCACGCAGGACTTCGGGGCGGCGTCGGTTCTCGTGGGGCGCGTGCGCTCCATGGACGAGCTGCGTCGGGCGGCGCGCCGGGACGCGCGGGCGGCGGGATGGCTGGCCGCGATCGAGGCGGCGGGGGCCGAGCCGGCGTGCCTGGACCTCGGGCTCCTGCGCCGGCTGTCCCGCGCGCAGCTCCTGGTGACGCGGGGGACCGGCGGGCTCGAGGTGCACGCGCTGCCGGGGGTGGCGCGGCCGGTGCGGGCAGGTCCGCTCGTGCCGGGGGCGACGCTCCAGCCCGTGAGCGTGGCCCAGCCCGTCGTCGTGGGCGACGCGGGCGAAGTCCAGGTGGTGGACGCGCGAGGGAGGCCCTACCTGCAGCTCTTCGTGTTCGCGGGGGCGGTGGCCTACGACGATCGAGCGCCCGAGGCGGTGGCGCGCTCCGAGTCCACCCGGGACGAGCACCAGGCCACGGCGATGGAGACCCGCCACGAGGCGCCGCGGGCTGCGCCGCGTCCCACGACGCCGGGGCGGGTGTGGCCGGTGACGAAGGGGGAGGAGGCCGAGCTCGTGCGGCTCTTCATGGGATTCCGCGGGGGCTCGCTGAAGGCCCACATGGACCGCGCGATCGCCGCCCGGGGCGGCGGCGGCGACCTGACGCGCCTCGACGCATACATCCAGGCGGCCCCCCGGCTGTCCCAGTACCTCGCACGGCTCGTGGAGTTCGCGCCGAACGAGGGGCTGCGGGACGCGCTGTCCGCCGCGCTGGCGGCGGCGCCGGATGGGGACCTGCGGGTCGCGCTGTGGCCGAAGGGGGTGCGGCGGGTGCTCGGGAGGTAGGCGAGCGCTCGGCGGATCCGGGCCACTCCGGGCGACCGCGTCGCGCTACCAGCTCGCCAACGCCGCCGAGCCGCCGGCCTGGATGAAGTTGACACCCTCGGGCCCGGCGTCGGAGCTCTCGAAGTCGCCGCCCTCGAAGTCGAAGTTCACCATGAGGCCCGGAGCGCTGGACCCGACGGCCGGCCCGCAGACATGGGCCGCGATCTGCTGATCGTCGCGGGGCACCGACCAGATGCGCAGGTCGTCGATGCTGAAGTTCGCGCCGCCTCCGTTGCAGCAGCCGCCGATCTGGAGGGTCCCCTGGGGCAGGACCTCGCTGTCCCACCAGGCTGCGGCCGGGGTCTCGGTCGCCCGAAGGATCCCGTCGATGTAGAAGCGGTGCTCCCCGGTGGCCGGGTCCCCGACGACGGCGACGTGGGTCCAGGTCCCGACGGGCGTGGTGCCGTCGGACGCGACGGTGGAGCCCGAGGTGTTGCCGTTGCGGGTCTCGAGCTGGGGGGCGAGGGGGATCTTGCCGTCGCCGCGGACGGCGTCCACGAGGAGGTAGTCGCCCTGGGCCCCGGTCCCGCCTCCGCGGTGCCAGAACCAGCGCATGTCGTCGCCCTCGGGGAGGGTGTCCACGCGGCCCCAGAACTCGACGGTGAAGCCCTGGGCGTAGTCGTGAGGCGACGGGGCGTCGAACAGGACCGAGGAGCCGCCGGTGTTCAGGTAGGCGGAGCCGAGCTGAGCGCGGTCGATGATGCCGTCGCAGTCGTTGTCCTGGCCGTCGAAGCAGCTCTCGACGTTGCCCGGGTAGTTCAGCGGGTCGTCGTCGTCGCAGTCCTCGGAGGCGGGGCTCCCGTCGCCGTCACCGTCGGGGGCGCCAGCGGAGTCGTCGTCATCGGCGGCGTCGTCGTCATCGGCGGCGTCGTCGTCATTCGCCGCGCTGTCGTCGTCGTTGGCGGTGGGGCAAGCGACGAGGAGGCCGGCAGCCGCGAGGAGGGCGAGGCGGCGGAGGCCGGGAGGGGGGATGAGGTCGAACAGGTGCATGGGCAGGGCTCCGAGGGTGGACGGTCCCACCAGGGAGCACGGCGCGTGCCATGCGCGGAAAGCGCTTTGGTTTCAGTCGAGTCGGCGGAGGGCGAGGTGGCGGGCGCGGGGGCGGGCGGCCACCGGGGGAGGGAACGTGCACAGAGGTGCACAGCGGCGATGAGGCCCGGCCAGAGGTGGTCGGGCCGGTCGCGGGCGCTCAGCAGCAGCCGCTGTCGGGGTCGCAGGCGATGGTCTCGCTGTAGTCGGCGCCCTTCGTCTCCTTCGCGGAGCGCCGCGCAACGCCGGCGTTCACGCGGGCCCAGCCCGCCGCGTTGGCGAGATGGTCCGTGGGCGCGCAGTCGAAGGGCTTGGCGTCCGCCGCGGAGACGGGCTCACGGGGCTCGATGAAGAGGAAGCTGTCGGCGTAGGGGCCGCTCTTGAGCAGGTCGAAGGTCTTCTTGCAGACGGCGACGCGCTCGCCCCGGGGGTAGCTGTGGTTGTCGTCGTCCAGGACGGAGGAGAAGGGGCCCTTGTAGACGACGGCCTGCATGTGGTCCCAGCACGGGCCCTGCTTGCCCTTGTAGGCGACGACGGTCATGGAGCGGAACTCGATGCCGTTCACGGTCTGCCAGGGCTCCTGCTGGTAGGCGCCGATGTGGATGCCGTGGAAGCCGGCGCGCTCAAAGGCGGCGAGGAAGTCGGACTCCTCCCAGGCGCCGCTGATGCAGCCGGACCAGAGCGTGGGGTCGTCCTTCATGGGCTGGGGGACGGGCTCGTCGCAGACGATGTCAGAGATGGCGGCCTTGCCGCCCTTCTTGAGCACGCGGAAGATCTCCTCGAGCATCGAGGCGCGGTCGGCGGGGTCGACGAGGTTGAGGACGCAGTTGCTGACGACGACGTCCACGGAGCCGTCGGGGACCATGGGGTTCGCGGCGAACTCGGCCTTCTTCCAGGACTCGTAGCGCGCGAGGGAGGCGGCGTCGGTGACGGGGTTGGCGGCGAGCCAGTCGGCGACCCGGTCCACGTCGGTGCGGAGATCCTGGATGTAGCCCCGGTGGAAGGTGCAGTTGTCCCAGCCGATCCGCTCGGCGACGACCGGAGCGGAGCGCCGGGCGAGGTCGAGCATCTCGTCGGTCATGTCGACGCCGAGGACCTTGCCCTCGGGGCCGACGATCTGGCTGGAGATGAAGCAGATCTTTCCGCCACCGCTGCCGAGATCGAGGACGGTGTCTCCCTCCTTGACGAACTTGGACGGGTCGCCGCAGCCGTAGTCGCGCTCGAGGACCTCCTCGGGGAGGACCTTCAGATACTGCGGGTCGTAGTCGATGGGGCAGCAGAGCGCTGCCTCAGCGGCCTGCGCGCCCGCGGCGTAGCGCTCGCGGACGACATCCTCGACGGGCTGAGCCTTGTCGGCGTCATGGTGGACAGTCATGGGGAGTCTCCTGGAGGCGGCGGCGCGGCCACCGAGGGGTGGGTCCTCGGAGCGACGGGGGCGTTTCACGCGGGGAGGGTACTCGCGGAGGGGCGGAGTGGGGCGTCAGCTGCCGCGAAGGTGGCGGGCGATCTCGTCCTGGACGAGGGAGGCGACGTCGCTCTGGGGGGCGTCGCTGGTCTCGCCGGCGCCGTAGACGACGCCACAGGCACCTTCGGTCTTGCCCCCGGACCAGGCGTCCGGCGCGGGGGGTGGGCCGGCGGGGGTCCAAGTGGGAGGCGTCGCGGAGCTCGGCGCCGCGGGTGCGCTCGTCGGCGCCGTCGCCTGTGAAGACGCAGGGTCGGGCGAGTCCGCGTCGGACCTCGACGCCAGTCCAGCCTTCGCCGCCGCGCTCCCGAGCGTCCCTGCGGCCTTGCGGCGCTTCGCGAGCATCGCGTCCACCATCGCCGTGGGCAGCTTCTTCACCCCGCCGATGGGCTGCGCCAGCGTCCAGATCCGCGCCAGGTGCTCCACGAGCTCCATCCGCAGCATCGCCTGCTCGACGTCTCGCCCCACGGTGATCACCCCGTGCTGTGCCAACAACAGCGCGTCGTGGTCACCGATGAGCTTCGCGATCGGCGCCGCCCCCTCCTTGCCGGACGGCGGAGCCAGCTCGGTCAGCGGGATGGCGGCCCCGATGGAGACGACCGCCTCCGCCAGAAACACCTCGATGGGGAAGCCCGCGCAGGCCATGGCCGTGGCGTAAGGCGGGTGGGCATGGACGACCGCGCGCACGTCCTCCCGGACCCGGTAGCACCCAAAGACGTGCAGCAGGAACTCCGACGGCGGACGGCCGCCGTCCTCGACGGGCTTGCCCTGCATGCAGGTCACGGCGAGCCCCGCCTCGGTGACGTCGCCCTTGCTCGTCGCGGTCGGCGTGACCATCAACCGCTCGGCGTCGAGCCGCACAGACACGTTCCCATCGTGGTTCGCCACCCACCCCCGCGTGTGCAGGGCGTGGGACGCGCGGACGATCTCGGAAGCCAGCTGGGCGCGGGAGGTCATGGCCGACGAGGGTACCAGCGGGGCCGCAGACGCTCACGAGGGGAGGACCTGCGGCGAAGGGTGCGCCCTCGCAGACGGCTTGCGTCTGCCAAGCCCGACCCCGCAACAAAGGGTGCGCCCTCGCAGACGGTTTGCGTCTGCCAAACCCGACCCTGCGACAAAGGGCGCGCCCTCGCAGACGGTTTGCGTCTGCCAAACCCGACCCTGCGACAAAGGGTGCTTCTCGCAGTGCGCCCGGCCGCACAAAGCCGCCCTCATCGCGAGGAACAGCCCTCATCGGAAGGACACCCCTACTCCCCCGCCAGCTCCCCCAGCCCGTCCTCCGCCTGCGCCCGGATCCAGCCCTCCGGCGACTCCTCCACCACCAGCCCGAACCAGGCCCGCGCCGCCCCCGCCTCTGCTGCCCTCGCGGCGATGCGGCCCAGCTCCACCCGCGCCAGCCCCCGCGGCACGCTCTCGCTCCCCTTGCCCTCCGCGATGGGTCGCAGCAGCCCCCGCGCCTGCTCGGCGTCCCCCGCCTCCGCGAGCCGCCGCGCGATCTCCACACGCGCCAGGTCCGCCAGCGCCTCGTCGGGTCCATCCGCCGCCAGCCCCAGGTCGTCCGCGCTCCCGAGCTTCCCCAGCTCCAGCGCCGCCACCTGCCGCCCCACCGCCGGCACCCCCTCGTCGTCCCGCAGCCCCCGCAGCAGCTCCCCCGCCTGCACCTCCGCCGCCCGCGCCACCAGCGCGTCCGCCGCCTCCGGCACCAGCCGCAGCATCATCCGCGGCTCCCGGCACGTCCCGAACATCGCCGTCAGCTCCTCGAGGCACCGCCCCGCGTCCCCCGCCTCGAGCCGCCCGAGCGCGATCGAGAAGCTCGCGTCGCACGCCTCCTCCGCATCGCCGGAGTTCAGGGACGCCACCGACACCGTGTCCAGCAGCTCCCCCACCTGCTCCTGCCGCCCCAGCTCCGTCAGCGCCGCGATCTGCCCGTCCAGCGCCCGCTGCCTGAGCAGCGGCTCCTGGCTCGCCCCCAGCGAGTCCGCCACCTGCTGGTAGATCGTCAGCGCGTCCTCCGCCTGACCCTCCGCCCGCATCTGGTCCGCCAGGCGCAGCAGCAAGCCGCCGTACGCCGCCGGCTCCTCATCGGGCAGCCCCGCCATCCGGGCGTCCGCGAGCCCCGCCTGCAGCCCCTCGACCGACAGCCGCCCCAGCTCCTCGAGCACCTCCGTCGTCTCGACCACGATCGCGCCCCGCCGCCGGTGCTGAGCCGGCAACACCGCGAGCGCCGCCTGCATGAGCGGCAGCGCCTCCTCTGCCCGCCCCGTCCTGCGCAGCAGCGTCGCCAGCCCGAACCGGGCCGCGGACTCCATCTCCGGGTCCTCCGTCTCCGCCGCCACCGCCCCGTAGAGCTCCTCCGCCTCGACGACCCGCCCCGCCTCGTCCGCGAGGCCGGCCTGCTGCAGCTGCGCCCGCAACACCGCCGACGGGCTCTTCGCCCACCGCGCCGTCGCCCCCGCGAGCCGGATGGCCCCGTCCAGGTCGCCGGCACGGCGCCGCAGATCCACCCGCGCCTGCCGCACGACCAACCCCGACTCCTCGCCGTCCACGGACTCCATCAGCGCGCGCAAGGCTGCGTCCGCCTCCTCGATCTCGCCGAGCGTCGCCAGCACATCCGCCAGCTCCAGCGTCCCGTGGAATGCGACCTGCTCCACACCCCCGAACCGCTCGAGGGCCGCCGCGTATCGCTCCCGCGCAACCTCCGGCGCCCCCTCCTTCACCGCCAACCGCGCCAGCCCCACCGCGCTCCACCCGGCGAGCTCCCGGTCGTCCGACTCCACCAGCTCGGTCAGGCGCCGCTCCTCCGCGCCGGAGTCCGCCCCCGCCTTGAGCAGCTGCGCCCTCTCCTCCCGGGCCCGCGCCTCCAGGAGCGGCAGGTCGCCCAGCCTCCCCCGCAACGCGTCGTAGGCCGCCAGGGCCGCCGGCACATTCCCCGCCCGCGCGAGGAACGCCGCCCGCGCGAGCTCGACCTCCGCCCGCTCACCCGGAGTGACCGACGCCGGGACATCCTCCAGGAACGGCAGCCCGGCCGAAGCGCCATGGACCGCAGCCGCGACCTCCGCCGACGCGATCCGCAGGCCCGCCGGAGCCTCGGGCGTCCTCCGCACGTACTCCGCGAGCTCCTCGACCACCGCGGGCGCCATCGCCGCGTCGCCCCGCGCCACGAGCGTCCGCGCCGCAACCCACCGCGACACGATGCGCTGCTCCGCGGACGCCCCCTCCCCCTCGAGGCGACGCGCGAGGTCCATCGCCGCGCCGAACGCCCGCGCCTCGACCAGCTGCTCCGCATACGCCGTCACCGCCGCGAGGCCCGGCTCCGCCCCCGCCTCCAGCGCCTGCTCCACCGCCGCCTGCTCCGCCGTCGCCTGCACGGTCGTCGGCGCGACCGGCGCCCGCTGGCCGATCCACCACGCCCCGCCGCCCACCACGACGAGCACGAGCCCGAGCATCGTCGCCCAGGCCGGGGCGGCGAGGAGCGCCCCGAGCACCCGGGTCGGCAGGGTCTCGCTCAGCGTCGCGCCCGCCTCCGTCAGAGCCCGGCGCGCGTCCCGCCCCAGGCCGGCGCAGGCCTCGAGTCGCGCCCCTTCGGCGCGCACCCCATCCAGCCAGGGGGTCCGAAAGTCCACCGACTCGAGCGAGGCCCCGCCGAGGTCCGCGCCCCGCAGGTCGACCGCCGTGAGATCCGTGAACCGCAGGCGCGCGTCCCGCACGGACGCCTCCGCGAGGCTCACCCGGTCCAGGGACGTGTCCACCGCCGCCAGGCCATCCGCCTTCGCACGGTCCAGAGCCACCCTCTTCAGATCCGAGTCCTCGAGCCGCGCGCCGTCCAGCCGCGCGTCCCGCGCCGTGAGCCCGTCCAGCGTCACCCGCGTCAGCGAGCCGCCAGCCAGGCTCGCCCCGGACCAGTCGCCACCGACGACCTTGCTGTCCGTCCACTCGACATTGTCGAACGCCGCCCCCACCGCGCGCGTGTCCACGAAGGAGGTCCGGAGCAGCGTGCTCCCCGACAGGGCCGCCTCGCTCAGGTCGGCCCCATCGAGCTCCGCGTCGGTCAGGTCCGCATGCAGCAGCCGCGCCCCCCGGAGCGTGACCCCCCGCAGGGTCGCTCCCGCGAGGTTCGCGTCACTCAGATCGGCCCCGGTGAGGTCCGCATCCGTCAGGTCGGCGCGGGACAGGTCGCGCCCGGCGAGCGACGCCCCCGCGAGGTCCCGGCCGCGCAGGTCGAGCCCGGCCAGGGAGCCATCGGGGAGCGGGGCGGGCATGGCCGGGGAGCATAGCCGCCGTTGACACGGATCCTCCCGTCCCCGAGGCTTTGCGCATGCGGACCCCGACCCTGCTGCTCGTCGCCCTCGCCCTCGCCGGATGTGGAGGGAGCGACTCGGCGAAGCCGCCCCCCGTGATCGTCCTGGAGGACCCCGAGGGCGCCGTCGCCCCTGCGCCCGCCGCCACCGCCGCCGACTACGCGGGCGTCGCCTGGGAGCAGGCCGGGGTGCGGGCGGAGGCCGCCGTGGCCAGCGGGGAGCCGGCCGAGCTCGTCGCGCTGCTGCGCGAGTACGAGCCCACGCTGACCGATCCGCCGATGGACGCGCAGGGCGACAACGGCTGGGACGACCTGACGTCGGCGCTCGTCACGATGGACACGACGAACCTCTACGGGCGGGTGCGCACGCGAGACCCCATGAGCGTCGCGAACGACACCGTGCGCGAGCTGCGCTTCTGGCTCGAGCAGGACGGCAAGATGGTCACGGTCGAGGTGAAGGTCGGCGGGATGGACTCCCCGTGCGAGGTGCTCCTGCCGGACACCGCGGAGGCGAAGCTCGTCAACGACTGCCACTGGGTCGGCCGCGCGGTGGACTTGCGCATCCCCTTGAGCACCTTCGCGCCCGCGATCGACGTCACCAAGCCCTACTGGGCGTCGGGCTTCCAGACGTGCTGCGTCGACGCCGAGCGAAGCACCGCCTACGACGAGATCGCAGAGGCGCAGGAGGTCTGGCGCATCCCTGCCGGGGTGGAGACCGGCGCGGAGCCGAAGCCCGCGGACGGCGCGTCGGGAGCGAAGGAGCCCGCCGCGACCGAGGGGTAGCCGGAGGGCGAGCCCGCACGCAGCGCCTCGCTGGTCGTGCGGTCAGCGCCGCCGCAGCCAGGCGACGAAGTCGTCGATCCCGTCGTCGAACGCCACGCTCGGTGCGTAGCCGAGCTCCCCCGCCGACCGCGTCAGATCAGCCCACGTTCGGCGCACGTCCCCTCGCTGGTCGGGCTGCCGATCGATGACCGCCGCCTTGCCCACGGCGCGCTCGATGCTCGCGATCATCTCGTCGAGCCGGACCGTCCGGTCGCTGCCCAGGTTGTAGATGTCGTGGGCCAGAGTCCCCGCAAGGAGCCCGTCCAGACCCGCGAGCACCCCCGCCGTGATGTCCTGGATGTGCGTGTAATCGCGAGCGGAGCTGCCGTCGCCGAACACCGGGATCGGCTCCCCTTGCGCGATGCGCCGCGCGAACTTGTGGATCGCGAGGTCCGGCCGCTGGCGAGGTCCGTAGACCGTGAAGAACCGCAGGCCCACGGCCCGCAGCCCCTCCATCCGACTCCAGGTGCGGGCGAGCTCCTCCGCGGCGACCTTGCTCGCGCCGTACGGCGAGACCGGCTGAAGCCGGGCCGCGTCCTCGGCGAACGGCGCGGGGTAGCCGTCTCCGTAGACGGAGCTCGACGAGGCGTACAACACCGGCACGCCCGCCTTCGCCGCCCAGTCGAGCTGATTCGCGGTCCCGACAACGTTCGTGGAGACGTAGAGCGCCGGGTCCGCGAGCGACGGCCGCACTCCCGCGCGCGCCGCGAGGTGGATCGCCGCCCGCCAGCCGTCGACGCCCAGGGACGCCCACACGGCGGGGCTCCGCAGGTCCCCCTCGACCACCTCGACCCGGCCCGTCGCCAGCGCGCCGGCGAGGTTCTCACGCTTGATGGCGGGGTCGTAGTAGTCGTTGAAGTCGTCGAGGACGGTGACCCGGTCGCCGCGCGCGACGAGGGCGTCGAGCACGCTGCTGCCGATGAAGCCAGCGCCTCCGGTGAGGAGGATGCGGGTCACGCGCGGGCCGAGGGGATCACGAGGGGACGTGGACCTCGTCGACGATCCCGAGGATCACCGAGTGGAAGGGGTCGTCGGGGCCGCCGAGCACCTGGCGCGCGGCGTTGCCTTCCCGCGCGACGACCACGAGGTCTCCCTCGCCCGCCTGCACCGAGTCGACCGCGAGGAACGCGCGCAGTCGCGGGGTGGCGCCATCCGCCTGCACTGGCTGGCAGACGAGCACGGTCTTGCCGTTGTAGACGGGGTGCTGGACGGTCGAGACGGACGTCCCGATGACGCGGCAGAGGATCACGTGAGCGACCTCGCGTCGACCTGATCGACGATGGTGACCACCGCGGCGTCGATGGGCACGTAGTGCACCGGCAACGCGAGCGCCGCCTCCCGGCCGCCCACCCAGCTGACGACATCCCCGACACCGGCCTGGGTCGCGTCCGCGACGACGAAAGGCTCGCCGATGTCCGCGAGGTGCTCGTCCAAGGGCTGCGCGAGGAGGAGGCGCACGCCGTCCAGCCCTTCATAGCGACGGGTGGCGACGACGGTACCGGTGATGCGGGCGAGCTCCATTGCGATGAATCCTACAAGGTCCCCCGTGGGGACCGCTCAGGTCAGCCCGCCGCGGAAGAGCGGGTCGGGCCGGGGGATGAGCTCGTGGGCGACGACGGCGCGGCGCTCCTCGATGGAGCGCATTGCCGCATCCAGGGCGGCCTCCACGTCCCACTGCTCCCCGGACAGGGTGAACACGCCCTTGCCGCCGATGCCCTTGCCGAGGCGCATGGCGAGGACGGTGACGGGCGCGGTCTTGAGGGCCGCATCACAGGCCACGATGGAGGCGGACACGGTCCTCGTCTCGAGGACGCCGAGCGACAGATCGTCGCCCGGGTCGTGGGTCGCGCCGTGGACGGCGGCGATGGCGCCCGTGTGGACGCCCGGCAGATAGAGGCTGTCCACGAGGTGATCGCCCGCATCCGCGCGGCCCGCCTGCCAGCTCTCCTCGACCTCGGCCTCCGTGCCGGTCACGAGGATGAGGTACTTGCCGGGGGAGACGGGCTCGGCGATGGCGACCTCGACGAGCGCCCGCTTGACCATCGCGTCGCCGGTCCGGAGCGCCCGCGCGATGGAGTCGAGCTCCAGGAGGGCGATCGCGGGTCGGTCGGGGCGATGCATGGCGGTCAACTCTAAACGAGTTCGCCTGGAGGTGATGTCTGGCGCCGGTGGACCCCTCGGGAGCGCCCCGAGGCGGCGGTGGCCCCGGCCAGGGGCGAGGAGTCAGATGCTGGCGAGCAGATCGCGCAGGCGCGCCTCCCCGTCGCGGAAGACGGACTGCCCATCTCCCACGAGGACCGCCGAGGGTCCCAGGTCGGCGAGGCGGGCGACGCTGGCGACGGCCGCGGCCTTGTCGGCGAGCTTCGGGTCGGGCAGCAGGTTCAGGGACCCGGCCCGCTGCCCGCGCACGAGGTCCCCGCAGAGGAGGGTGTCGCCCAGGAGGAAGGCGAGCTCCCCCGGCGTCTTGCTCCCCTGCATCCCGATCACGCGCGCGCCGAGGAACTCGTCGCCGTCCTCGAGCCACAGGGCGACGGGGACGCCGTCAAGGTCCGGGCGCTCGCGGTCGCCGGCTGGAGCCGCCAGCTTCGCTCCGAACACCACCGCCAGCTCGGCCGCGGCGCGGACGTGATCCGCGTTGGTGATGGCGATCCACGCGACCCCGCCGAGCTCGTGGGCGTGCGCCAGGTCGTGATCGGTCAACGGCATGGGGTCGAAGAGCACGTTGCCGTCGCGGCGGCGCCACAGCGTCCCCGAGAAGTCGACGTTGCGGGCCTCGTCGAAGGAGGACCAGGCGAAGAGGTCGGGACGGTGCAAGGACTTCACGGAGACTCCAGTCTGAACATGCGTGCAGGTAGGGTTGTGCGATGAGCTGGCCCCGAGTGATCGTGCACGCCGACATGGACGCGTTCTACGCGTCGGTCGAGCAGTTGGACGATCCCTCGCTGGTGGGCAAGCCGTTGCTGGTGGGCCCGCGCGAGGGCCGGGGCGTGGTGCTGACCGCATCCTACGAGGCGCGTCCCTTCGGTGTCGGCAGCGCGATGCCGATGGCGCTGGCGATGCGCAAGTGCCCCCAGGCGGTCGTGGTGCCGCCGCGTTTCGCCCGGTACACCGAGATCAGCCGCAAGGTGATGGACGTGTTCGCGGACTTCTCGCCCGACGTGGAGGCGATCAGCCTGGACGAGGCGTTCCTGGAGATGACCGGGACGGAGCACCTGTTCGGCACGCCGGGGGAGCTCGGCCGGCGGCTGAAGGAGGCGGTGCGGGAGGCGACGGGGGGGCTCACGGTCTCGGTGGGGATCTCGGGCACGAAGTACGTGGCGAAGGTAGCGAGCGACTTCCGCAAGCCGGACGGCCTCACGGTGGTGCGGCCGGACCGGGCGCGGGAGTTCCTGGCGCCGCTCGGGGTGCGCAAGCTGTGGGGGGTGGGCCCGAAGACGGAGGAGCGGCTCCTGGAGAAGGGCTACCGGCTCATCGGGCAGCTCGCGCGCGAGGAGGTGCCGGTGCTCCAGCGACGGCTCGGCAACCTGGGTCCGCACCTGCATCGGCTGGCGAACGCGGAGGATCCCCGGCGGGTCCAGTCGCGCCGGCGGGCGAAGTCGATCGGGAGCGAGCGCACGCTGGCGAAGGACGTGGTCGACCGGCCGACGATCGAACGGCACCTGCGCCAGTCGGCCGAGTCGATCGGGCGGCGGCTGCGGAGCAAGGAGCTGCTGGCCGGCGGGGTGCGGGTGAAGCTGAAGACCGCGAGCTTCCAGAGCATGTCGCGCCAGGCGCTGCTCGCGACGCCGACGGACGTGGGGCAGCGGATGTACGACGAGGCGCTGACGCTGCTCGACCACTTCCCCTACGACGAGCCGTTTCGGCTGATCGGGATGGCCGCCTACGACATCATCCGGCCCGGCGAGCCGGCGCAGCTGCCGCTCTTCGGGGGTGGGGACGACGGGCCGCGCGGCGGGCTGGCGGCGGTGGCGGGTGCAGAGCCAGCGGGCCGCGATTCTGCGCGGGGGCCGGGGGCAGAGGACGTCCGGCGGAGGAAGCTCGAGGCGGCGATGGATGCGGTCCGCGACCAGTTCGGCGGGGATGCGGTCACGCGCGCGGAGAACCTCGGACGCAGCCTGTGGAACACGCCGAACCTCGACTTCGTGAGGGAGGCCGACGAGGAAGCCAGCCACTGGGCCGGCGGCGACGACGACGAGTGGGCCCCCGGCCGCACCGGCGACGAAGACGACTGGGACGAGCTCGTCGAGGAGTGGGACGAGCTCGAGTAGGGCGCGACGAACGCCAACGGCAGCCCGACCGCGGCGCCCCTCCCCCCGAAGCCGTGCCACCACCGCCAGCACCTGCGGGCAGGCGCCCCTACCCCCGAAGCCGTGCCACCACCGCCAGCACCAGCACGACCCACGGCGTGCCGTGAAGAGCGAGGTCGAACCAGTCCATCAGCCCCATGCCGTGGGCGCCGCCGGCGACCCACCGGAGCTTGCCCAGGATGTGCGGCTCCGGCGCAAACGGCGCCAGACCGAGCGTCAGCGACGCGACGAGGGCGGGGAAGAGGAGGGCGGCGAGGCCGGCGCCCGCCGGGGGCGAGGACGGAGCGGAGGGAGCAGGGTCGGCGGGCCGGGCGCTCACTTCACGCGCCGGTAGGCGACGGCGTAGGTGATGGGTTCTTCGAGGCGCTTGCTGGTGGTGCTCACGCGGAGGACGAGGTCGTCGCCCTTGAGGTCGAAGGTGAAGTCGGAGCAGCCGAGGTCCTGGCAGCCCCGGGCCTTCAGCGTGCCGCCCTCCATCCAGCGCGAGAGCTCCAGCGGCTTGCCCTTGTCGGTGATGACCTCGGTGGGCGTGCCATCGAGCGGGGTGGTCCAGCCTTCGGGGGCGGCCTCGGAGGCGATGGTCATGGTGCCGTCGCCGGGGGAGAAGACGAAGAACGCGGGGGCCCGCACGGCGTCGCCGAGCTTGTTGCGCACGAGCCCGCGGAAGAGGGCGGGGAACTGCTGGGCGGCGGCCTCGACGGCGCGCGCGAGCTCCGCGTCCTTGGCGGCGGCGTCGGCGACCTCGAAGCGCCCGGCGTAGTCGCCGGCCTCAGCGGCAAGCGCGGAGGGGAGGGCCAGGATGCCGGCGAGGGCGAGGACGAGCAGGGAGAGGGAGAGCTTCATGGGATCGAGAGGGTAGACCGCCGGTTGCGGGGTTGGCGGTCAAGAGTCTGTAGGGACCGAGCGATCGGCGGCCGGATGGCGGGGGACCTGCCCAGCAGGTGCGTGCTTCGACGCAGGGTCCGACCCCGCAGACGGATAACGTCTGCCAGACCCCGACCTTCGACGCAGGGTCCCCTCTCGCAGACGGGGCCTGCTGCCCAGGCGCCCCCGGTATCGTCAACGCACCGAGGAGGTCCCCATGCGCTTTGCCCGTCTGCTCCTGCTGTTCGCCGCCATCGGCTCGCTTGCCGGCTGCGCCACCTTCCAGGTCCTGGTGCCGACCATCGAGCACGAGCCCGCGAACGCCAGCGAGGAGCTCCACTACCTCCTCATCAAGCGCAAGGGCGGCAAGCAGACCGTCTACGACTGCTACAGCCGCCCCGGAGGCGACTGGGCCCCGGAGTGCAAGCGCGTGCGGATCTGACTCCGGCCCGCCGCCCGCTACCCGAAGGGCAGCAGCAGCAGCGCCACCACCACCACCACTCCGACCCCGAACGCCGCCATCCACCACCAGAGCGGGATCGATCGCGGCGTGTATGCGTCGGGCCGCTGGTACGTCGGGATCGTGGCGTCCGGCATGTGCTGGTCCACCGACACGAACGCCGGAGCCGTGCCGCCCGCGGCGGGGGGCGCCACCGGCGCTGCGGGCAACGCCGTCGCCGCCGAGCGCGTGCCACTGAGCTTCGCCGCCAGCGCATCCGACTTCGCCTTGCTCCACTCCTGGGCCAGCTTGCGGTTCCCCTCGCGGCTGCGCCCGTAGGCGGCCTTCGTGGAGCTCGGGTCGTACGGGTCGTAGCGCCACCGCTCCGCGTACGCACACCACGGGCACGCATCCAGGTGCTTGCCGTAGGTGTGCGCCTTGACCTTCTTGCACCCGCGCAAGCCGTCCAGCGCCACCCCGAGCGCCCGGTGCCACTCGAACGCCTCGGGCCGCTCGTCCGGCGCGCCCCCGAAGGCCCGCTTCGCCAGGGGCATCAGGTTCGGCGGCAGCGTCTCCAGCGTCGGTGCGCCCGCCGGAGCCGGACGGTCCGGGTCGAGCACCCAGCTCACCCCGTCCTTGATGTTCATGGCGATCTGGGGCTTCCCGCCAGCAAACGGGTGCCGCCCCAGCATGAGCAGCTCCCACAACAGCACCGCGAGCCCGAAGCGGTCGTGCTCCTTCTTGCGGTCCTGCTCCCGGAAGTCGAAGCCCCCCTGGAGCTCCGGCGGGCTGAACTCCGGCTTGTGCACCACGCACCGAAACGTCGTCCCCCCCGGCCCCGGCACCTGGATCGAGTCCAGGTCCACCGCCACCACCAGGCTCCGGTGCGTCACCAGGAAGTTCGACTCGTTCACGTCGCCGAGGACGTAGTCGGACGCGTGCAGCGCCTGGGTCACTGCGCAGAGGTTGCTCGCCACGCGCATCAGGTGGGTGTACGTGCACCCGGCCGGCCGCTGCTTCGCCTTCCACAGCTGGTGGATCGCGTACGCCTGCGAGATGTCCACCGCCGGCATCGTGAAGCCCGCGAAGCCGCCCTCGTCCCGCAGCGCGCTCTTCGGCCAGGCCAGGGAGACCTTGCCCCGCGGCGCCAGCGGGTCCGCCGGGGGCGCGATGAGCATCTGCTTGACCTTCGCCTCCCGCTCCGTCGTGCGCTGGGCCGGGTGATAGATCTTCGCCACGAGGCTTCGATGCCCCTCGAGCCGGTACACCGTGCCCTCGCCGCCCTCACCGAGGACGTCGCCGAGCACCACCTCGCGACCCGCCAGATCCCTCAGCGCCACGACGCGCCCCCAGTCGCCGCCGGCACCCCGCGACCCAGCCATGCGCCGCGCAGGCTCACGTCCCACCCCCGACATCCCGCGTCGCCACCACCAGGCTCTTGTCGTCGTCCGTCCGCGCGCACACCCGCGGCGAGGCCAGGAACTTCGCGATCTTCCCGCAGCTCGCCTGCGACGAGCCGCCCCGCGCCAGCTTGAAGAAGGGCGCGAAGAACCCGGGGACCGGCCGGTGCTGCGCCAGCTCGAGCGCCAGCCCCTGCAGCCCGTCGCTCAGGAGCGCCACGTCCGTGATCCCGGCCGCGTCCTGCACCACCACCTGCATCCGGTCCGCCCGCTCCGCGGACGTCACGAACACCGTCTCGTTGTAGTGCTCGCCGTGGTCCGGCCGGGTCACGGCGTGCACTCCGTCGCCGTCCCGGGCCACCACCACGCCGTCACCGATCTGGAGCACCGCGAGCGTCCGGGCCGTCCACACCGCCACGAGCAGCGTCGTCGACAGGGCCGACGGCGCACCCTCCGCCGCGGCCTCGATCTTCGCCTGGGCTCCCTCCGCTGCCGCCCGGAGCCCCGGCTCCCAGTCCCCGTCCCAGCCTGCGAGCACCTCGAGCGCGCCGAGGATCGCCAGCCGCGACCCCTCGTCCGCCCGGTCCGCGAACCCCGCGCCATCCGCCACCGCCAACGCCACCCCGCCCGGCACCGTCAGCCACCCGCAGCAGTCGTCGCACAGGGCCTGCTGGTCGAGGTGCCGCGTGCCGATCACGCTCGCTCCGACCACCCCGAACTCCTTCGGCGCCCGCTGCCGCGCCGGCACCCGCCAGAACGCCGCATCCCACTCGGGCAGGGACCCGCTCAGCTGCTTCTCCCGCTGGGCGTACAGCTCCACGAGCCGGCTGCGCTCCCGCTCCTCGACCCGCGGATCCCGCACCTCGCTGCGCGTGAACGCTCCGAGGAGGTTCCCCACGTCGCCCTCCGGCAGCGGCTCCACCCGCTCGCGCAGCACGGCGAGCGACGCGCCGTTCGCCGACGCCGTCCCCGCGAAGCCGAGCACCCCGGGCCTCCCCGGAGGGGGCGCCAGCAGCACGAGCCAGCTCCCTCCGTCGCCGACGGCCGGGTCTTCCTGCGCTTCTTCTCCGAGGAGCACCACCTCGTGGCGCGGCACGTCCACCAGCTCGGCGCGGCCGTCCAGCTCGCGGTTCAGGTCGTCGAGGACCGCCTGGGCGCGCTCCAACAGGGCGTCCGCGTCCTCCGGGAGCTCCACCCGGACGTGGATCGCCGACGGCGGGCCCATCAAGACGGGATCGTGCCCCAGCCCGCGAACGAGGGGAGCTCCACCTGGTCTCCCGGCGTCCCCTGCGAGCCCTGGCGCGTGCTCTGGGACAGCCACCGGAAGAACTCGCGGAACTTGAGGCCCTGGAGCTGCAGGGGGCTGTTGATCCCGCAGACCCGCTCGAGCACCGAGAGCTTCGCGCCCTCGACCGCCACCGCGAAGATGATCACCGAGCCCTTCCGCTCGGCCTCCACGGCCTGAGCGGCCGCCTCCTCCCACGCGTCCGTGGGCTCCCCATCCGTCACGATGAAGAGCCAGGGACGGAAGTAGTTCACCGAGTTCGCCCGGTACCGCTCCTTGCGCTGCCGCAGCGTCTCCAGCCCCAGCTCCAGCGCCGCCCCGAGCGGGGTGCGCCCGCTGGCCTCCAGGATCGGCGGATCGAAGCTGTCTGCGGTCTCGAAGTCACGGACGAGCTCGGCGCGCTCGCCGAAGGTGATGATCGCCACCTCCACCCGCTCGCGGGCGAGGGGGTCGGCCATGATGTCGGCCTTGAACTCCTTGAGGCCCTCGTTCAGCTCCTCGATCGCGTTGCCGCGCATCGACCAGGAGGTGTCCAGGAGGAGGAGGCACGCGGCCCGCGGCTCGGCGTTGATCGCGAATTCGACATCCAGTTCATCGAGCTCGGACACGGGACCTCCGGGCCGCTCCTCCCGGAGCCGGCGGGGGCGATGATAGACGAGCACGGCGCCCCCGAGCGATGATGCGGCGCGCCGGGTGCCTCCACGAGGACCGCACCCCGCGACCGTGAGAAGACTCCTGGAGGGGACCATCGCAGCCGAGCCCACGAGCGCGCCGATGGCCGAGGTGTCCCGGAGCCGCGACCCCGCGACGGACCTGCCGTCCGAGAACCACGACGGCGCGGTCGCACTGCTGATCGCCCTCGTCATCGCCGCCGCCGCGATGCTCGGCCCCCTCCTCTTCTTCGACACCGCCTGGCGCGAGTACGTCACCGAGCACGGCGGCATCCGGGAGGGCGCCGCGGCCACCGGCGCAGGGTTCGCCTTCGCCTTCGCCGCCGCCCTGCGCACCGTCTCCCGCACGGTCCTGCGCACGCTCACGCGCACCACGGCGCGCGCGGGACTCAAGGTGACGCTCAAGTCGCTGGCCCGCAGCGCCGTGCGGACCGGCGGCCGCAGCATCGCCACCTCGGTGAGCGCTCACGTGGCTGGGCGCGCGGACGGCCCACAGCCCCCGAAGGACGAGGACACGGGCAGCGGGAACATCAAGAGCCTGCTCTTCGCCTCCGCCCTGCTCTTCGTCTCCTGGGTCGTGGTCGTCGGCGTGGGGCAGCCGTTCGACGGCCTCCTCGACCGGGAGCAGTCCATCGCCCAGATGGAGACCGCCGCCGCCGAGCTCGCCGAGGAGCAGGCGCGCCTCGCCCGGGTGCTCGACTTCGAGGGGCTCGCCTGGAACGCGATGGAGCGTGTGCGCTTCGCCCGAGGTCGCCTGGACGCCGCGCGCGCCACGGGCGTGGACGCCGAGATCACCGAGGCATCGGCGGAGCTGACCGAGGCGAACGCCGTCCTCGCGGAGGCCCTCGTGAAGTCGGGCGGTCGCATCGCCCAGCCCGCCGCCGAGATGGCCGCCGCGGCGCTCCCCCAGGTGGCCCAACCCGGCTTCTTCCAGCGCCTGTTCACCTACGCGCCGTTCAAGGGCGCCACCCCCTGGTCGTCCCCGGTGCTCTGGGGCGGGGGCCTCGTGATGGTCCTGCCCTTGTGGCTCATCTACGGCGTCCAGGCCTTCGTGGCTCGGCGCCGGGGCGTCGTCCTCCAGCACGCCACCGCCATCGACGGCGGCCTGCTCCAGCTCTACTTCGCGGGCGCCATGTCCTTCATGCCCCTGACCTCGGACGTGTTCGTGGGCGGCACCGACGAGGACCGAGGG